>Ga0256827_10001837_pt1 | contig 13736 bp, 13 predicted proteins | sample CV84metaG_FD_185977 | JGI IMG/M metagenome (GOLD analysis project Ga0256827, IMG submission 185977) | Hydrothermal vent microbial communities from East Pacific Rise, Pacific Ocean - CV84 | ecosystem: Environmental > Aquatic > Marine > Hydrothermal vents | place: Pacific Ocean: East Pacific Rise... | reverse complement strand
AGTGTATCTGAAGGACAGTTATGCAGGCACGATCGTTCCTTACGTATCTCCGGGAGGGGCTGCTCCCATTACCATTGTTGTTTCAAGCGAGGATGAAGAAAAAGCAAAGATCGTTGTTGATGACTTTCTGAAAAACCACAAGGAATAAGATGATGAGAATTCTCGTTACCGGTTCAACCGACGGCATAGGATGTGAAACAGTTAAAAAACTTGCTTCACTCGGGTACAATGTCGTTGTGCACGGACGTTCTGCACAACGGACCGGCAATACTGTTTCAAAGATCAGAACTGATTTCCCTGACATAACATGCAACGGAATAATCGCAGACTTTTCATCGCTGAAAGATGTAAAAAGAATGGCTGATGAGATCGTTCACAGAAACCTCATTCCCGATATCCTGATCAACAATGCAGGTACGATCGAAAACGAGTACACACTTTCAAAAGACGGCTACGAATTGACATTTGCAGTAAACCACCTTGCCCATTTTTACCTCACCTTGCTTCTGCTTGAAAAATTACCGGAAAATGCTAAGATCATCAATGTTTCATCGATGATACACTCCGGCAGTATCGATATCTCGAAGCTGAATGATCCGACCTCGTTTGACGGAACAGAGGCCTATTCACACTCCAAGCTGTGCAATGTTCTTTTCACCTACAAACTGCACCGCATACTGAACGGAAAAAAAAGAATAACAGTCAATGCTTTACATCCCGGAGTAATTAACACAAAAGTGCTGATGAAAAACTGGGGCCCGATGGGTGCTCCGGTAAAAGAAGGTTCTAAAATGCTGACCTACGTCGCCACTTCGAATGAAGTCAAGGACGTTTCGGGGGCATATTTCAAAGACATGAGAAAACAGAGCTCTTCAGCCATAAGTTACGATGAAACGGTACAGGATGAGTGTTGGGGTAAAAGCATTGAGATGATAAAACAGGCAGGGCTTTCCGTACCTGATACTATTTGAACACATATTTTACCCCGGCCATAAATGTGATACCCGGCCACTCCATATCGTAATGGGTAGGCCGACCGAACGGCGGACTGTAGATCTTTTGATTCAACACATTGTTAACTTTGACATCGAACGACAATCCCTTTATCACAAAAAATTTGGCAAACATATCAAGTTTTACGAACTGCTCTGCATTTTCAGGGTTCTGCACTTCGGGAGGCACATCTTCCTGATAGTTATCTGGTGTATTCCTGTCGCTGAAATACAACATCTTTACCCCGGCCCTTAACCATTTTGTATTGTACGACATCACCCCGTTAGCAGTAAACTTACTTAAAAACAAAATATCCGTCTCGCCAGGATAAGGATATATCGGGTAAACATCATCCAATGCGCCGGCTTTCTCTTTTGCCGAGATGATAAATGAAGCTCCAAGGTTCAGGTAAAGGTGTTTAACGGGAAAAAACGACATGTTAAATTCCAGGCCAGTGATCAACCTTTTGTCGAAGTTAAAATACATCTCATCTTTCACATGTCTCATCACATCACCGTAACCTACTACCGAATCCACGTAGTACTCCTGTATGTAATCCCTGTAGATATTGTAAAAATATGTGATATTTATATCTCCGGGATTTTTATTCAGGTTAAAAAGCTTACCGCCTTGCAGCTCAAAAGTGTTCAGATGCTCAGGCTGAAGCTTGGTATTATAACTTTTAATATCAAGATATTCCCTGTACGAAGGGGTGCGGAATGCCGTGCCATACAGTATCTTTCCGTAAAAATCGGATAACGTTTGCCCTGTCAACCCCAGCCTGTAACTGAACTGATCGTTGAAATCGGACAACACATCGTACCTGATACCCGTTGTAAGCAATAAATTGCGATTGATGTTGAACAGGTTCTGAGCATACAAACCTACATCTCCCCTTCTCACATCCGGATCGGTGATCACAGGTTCGTATTCCGATACATCGCCCTCATCAATTTTATATGTTACATGTGCGCGAATGTTCATCGCAAGGTCCTGTTGATACGAAACCCCAACAAGTAACGTATTCTTGCCAAGCTCAACCGAATAATCCACACTGGTTCCGGCCAAAGCCGTATTCATCAATTCCCGTAACTTCTCCCTCAGGGTGTCAGTATCGACCCCTGTGTATTTTCGTTTATCTTTGTAAAAGCCAACAAAATTATAGTATAAGGCAAGATCGAACCTGCCGGCTTTTTTCATGTCAAATGCATACTTAGCGGTCAATGATATCGGATTTCGCATAAAAGAATAATCCTTTTTTGAGGACTTGTATTTGTAAGGATAATTGTATCTCCCATAGCTGCCGGTTATCATCAATGTTTTATGGGTATACTTCACCATTCCGTAGACGTTATCGGCATTTTGCGGATGTTCCCTTTGCCGCCCGTCAATGTTATACTCGGGACTAAAGCCGTCAGTACGGAAGTATCCCCCGCTTGCATACAATCCTTTATGTGCTAATTCTCCGTCGCCCCTGACACTATTAAACGAGCCGTAACCCCCTGAAATACTTGTATTCTTCTTTTTTGTGGTAATATTTATCACACCTGCAAAACTGTTCGTTCCATACAGAACTGAACCGGGTGAATTTATAACTTCAACCGTTTCAATGTTAGCAAGAGGAAGACTTTCATCAATGGTAAAATTCCCGTAGTAACTGTCACGCATTGGAACACCGTCGATCAAAAGAAGCACTTTGTTGTTGTATCGCTCCTGCACTCCGCGTATCCAAATGCTTTGATGCCCTGCCCTGCTTTCCTGTATCTGAAATCCGGGTATTATTTCAAGCACTTCCCGAAGTGTGGTCATACCCATCCTTTCAAAATCCTTTTGCCTGTATACTTTAATCGATGAAGGGGCCTTTTGACAAGTGATATACGACTTTGTAGATGATATGACTTTTGTTTGTAAAAGATCCTCAATACTCAAATGCAACAAAGAATCTGCCTGGGCATCATTCTGTCCCATAACCTCCTTTACCGAAAAAACCAGAATTAAAACTAAAAACACCCCTCTCTTTATACTCATAAATACCTGCCTTCGAAACATCTACTGTACAAATTTCACTTTGTTCAAACGAAAGATTTAAAGTTTTGTTTTTTAATATAGGAGTTTTATGTGTCATAACAAAAACAAACGTATTTTTTCAATTTTTCACAAAGCATTTACAGTAGTGCTATTCCATTAAAAGAAATTTTTCATTACTTTTGTCGCCTCAAACTTAATATCTTCATTTAACGCATTTTAGGCATATTTGATTTGCTTCATTGCCGGTTGCAATTTTATACATTAGACAAAGATGACCAAAGAGACTACTCAATTACCCAAGATATTATATGTTGATGATGAACCTATAAATCTTCAACTCTTTAAATTCAACTTTCAAAAAGAGTATCAACTGTTACTTGCAAGCTCAGGACAGGAAGCGTTAGATATACTTTCGAAAGAGGAAGTCAAGGTTATAGTAACCGACCTGAAAATGCCGGGAATGAACGGCATAGAATTGATAGAGAGAATTAAAAAGCAGAACAATACCAAGATATGTATGTTACTCTCCGCTTACGACATATCTGAAGCACGAAAGATGGGACTTGATGAATCTAAAATATACAATTACATACGAAAACCTTGGCGACGGAATGTTGTAGGCGAAATACTAAAAAAAGCCTTGGAAGAATAGTCTTACTGTAAGAGCATCGATGCCGAACAAAGCTGTAACAAAAGGGAGTTTCATAAAAAAACATACCGGCATTTCAGGTTACCTCACCGGATACCTTCCGAAGAAATAACCCAAAACACAGGGAGAAAGTTTTTCATTTCGAATAATCGTACGATGCAATGCCATCTGCAAGTACCTGCAGGAACTTTTTAACAGGCCCGGATGCTACCATTTTTATCATCGGGTTCATATCAGCCTTAATGGTCAACTTTATGCGGCTGTCATTCACGCCTACCTCCTTTATCTGAACCCAAAGAAAGAAATCAAAGGGAATGTTCCCCTCCGCCTTGTATTTTATGGTATCGTTCGGAGTTTTATCCACTATGCGCAGGCCGACCTCGCCAACCATATCTACCTCAAATGTACAATGGTCCCCGAACGACTGCCAGTTCTTTATCTTGTCCTTAGGCACAACCTCTCCGAAATTATGGAAGTCGGACAGAAAACTAAAGATCTTTTCGCCGGGATAAGAAACGGCCTTGATATCACTTTCAAACTTTGTCATCGCCTTAATCTTTCTTCCAACTGCCCGGATCCTTACGCCACTCTGACAGTGTTTCAAGCTGCTCTTCCGAAACATACCCACTGTCAACTGCTGTTGACACCAATGTTTCATAATCACTTAAAACAGTCAGTTTAACTCCGGCTTTTTCAAAGTTATCCACGGCTACCTGAAATCCATAAGTAAAAATAGCGAACATCTCAAGCACATCGGAACCGGCAGCACGCAATGCTTCTACAGCTTTTAAGCTGCTGCCTCCGGTAGATATCAGGTCTTCGATGACCACCACTTTCTTACCTGGCTGCAGGTCGCCTTCGATCAAGTTCCCCATACCGTGCCCTTTGGGTGCCGAACGAACATAAACAAACGGCAGGCCAAGCTCTTCGGCAACCAAAGCCCCCTGTGCGATAGCACCTGTTGCCACACCGGCAATCACCTCAACATCAGGACGCCTTTCTTTGATAAGCTTACTAAACTGCCCTTTAATATACGTTCTCAACCCGGGGTAGTAGAGTGTCTTTCGATTGTCGCAGTATATGGGCGACTTCCATCCTGAAGCCCATGTAAAAGGACTTGCAGGTTGCAATTTTATTGCCTTAATTTGCATCAGTTCTTTGGCAATCTTAACTTCTAATTTTTCCATGATGCAAAGGTATAAAGTTTTTTTTAACGATAGAACTATTTTACTGACGACAAAACCCGACAGCAGTATAATAATTTCGGCAAATGCCGTTTACAAATTCGATACCCGTAACAACCTGAAAAAATTTGTGAATGACTTCCTGTCAAAAGACAACTTAAAGAATGTAGTAATTTACGGCCATAACACTATTATGATCATGAAGGAATTCTCATCTCTGTTCATGAACATTGATGCGGCTGGCGGCTTGGTTTTTAACAATACCAATGAATTCATAGGAATATTTCGTAGGGGAAAGAACGACCTGCCTAAAGGGAAACTGGAGGAAGGAGAATCTATCGAAGAGTGCGCCGTAAGAGAGGTACAAGAGGAGTGCGGAATAAAGGATGTTTCCATAAAAGAGAAAATAACCAATACCTTCCACATATACTTTATCGATGATGAGCCGGTACTAAAACAGACACACTGGTTCAGGATGAATACTACGGACAAAGAACTAACTCCTCAGACAGAAGAAGACATTAGTAAAATCTTCTGGGTAAAAGCGAAAGAGGGGAGCAATTTTGCTGAACATGCTTATCCGTCGGTCGGGGATGTCCTTGCCGGAGCAGGAGTCACAAAATAACATTGAAAACCGAATCGAATACAGCATATCGAACAGATACCTCATCATTGGTTTTTCAGCAATAAATCCGGTACGAGGAACGATCTCAAACTCTGAAAGCCGAATCTCGAAATACTATCTTTGCCATATCATTTGTCATTCTATATTGGTTATCTTTCAATACATATTTAAAAAGCGGAATATATCTTTCCTTCATTCTGTTATCTTTTTACTATCCCAATGTCCTTTTGTGCAAAAAATCGGGGCTATTGCCCGAATACCTCATAAATTTCTTGTAATTTTGCACTTCAGAAAAGTTAAGGGATCAATTACTTAAATGGAGTATGACAGAAGAGGCGTTTAAAACATGGAAGGATCAGACAAGACAGGATGCCTTGGAAAAGGAGGTCAAGCGTCTACGTGAAAGGTCATACAAACAATCAGGTAAAATCGGCTCTTTACGACGTACTGTATATTTTACCTGGTTCTTTTTTATTGTTCTTTTTGCCGTCATGTTCTCAAAAGGGATGATCAGCATTCAGAATAAAAAGACAGAACATATAAAAACTACACCCGTATCCGCAAAACCGCAGACAACAACAACTACAACAACAGATACACTATCAACGAAAGTAGTGAAAGCCGTTTCCGACACGATAAAACCGTTGAAAGAAACTAAAGGAGTTCTTTACTGCGTTCAGATTGGAGCTTTTACAGGAATAAACCTTGATGAGTTCAATGACAACCTGGTTTCTTTACAGCAAGACTCATACGGCGGCATTAACCAATTTACATTAGGGCGCTTTAAAAATTACGACAAAGCAGTAAAATTTTTGAACATAGTACAACATATCGGTTTTCATGATGCATTTATCATGTCTTTTCAAAACGGGGAAAGAGTACCGCTTAACGAAATACAGAGTGCAAAAGACCAAACACCTGTAACCACAAGCTCCGATAAAAACATAACGCTCCCTTACCAAGTGCCCGAAGAAAAGCCATTAACCGACAACGGTTCGGCAAAGAACAATAACCAATAAACGATATCTCCCGTTTAAACTACGTCAACACCTGAAAAAACAGGGAATTCTCATACGGAAAACTACTCCCGCAAGTTACACCTTGTAAAAAAAATTAATAAAGTTTAACATTTTTGATGTACAAAATATTTTTTCAACTATATTTACACAAATTTTAACAAAACACTTTATCAATGAAGGGCGCAATAATTGGAGACATAATAGGCTCAGTCTATATAAATCAGCCTGTTGACACAAATAATTTCCAGTTTATCAAACCGGCATCAGCTTACACCGATGATACAATATTAACATTATCGACAGCCGATGCACTACTAAACAACAAAAGTTTTGCCATTGCCCTGCGCGAATGGGTGAAACACTGCCCCATGGCCGGTTATCGCGAAGAGTTTCTCAACTGGGCATTATCTGATAAAGAACAGGTATACATCAGCAAAGGCAACGGTGCTGCACGCAGGATCAGTCCGGTAGGATTTGCTGCCGACTCGCTTGAAGAAGCAATGGCCCTTGCAGAAGAGACAACCAAAATAACACATAACATTCCGCTTAAAATAAAAGCATCAAAAGCCGTAGCCGGTGCTATTTTTTTAGCAAAGAACGATGCTCCGAAAAACGACATAAAAGAGTTTATGGAAGAGGTGTTCGGATTTACCATCAGTAACAATATCGCAGCCCACACTGTTGATTCAATAGAAGAGTCCCCTGTTCCTGCAGCAGTTTCGGCCTTCCTGAATTCTGATTCATTCGAAAGCGCAATAAAAAATGCCATCCTGATAGGAGGCCCGACAAACACTTTGGCTTCAATAACGGGCGGCATCGCACATGCGTACTACAAACATATTCCCAAATCGATCATTCGAAAATCACTGGCTCGTTTAACCCCCGAAATGAAAACTCTGATAGTAGAATTTGAAGAAAAATATTTCCCTCAGCAAAAATCATCAGCCGAATTCTTTTTAAGCATACGATAACAATTCAAGCTTCAAAATACAAAAAAGCTCATCTATGAAAGATGAGCTTTTTTAATACATCGGGGTTATTATCTCTTTCGTTTATACTCATAATCTTTACGTTCAAGTTCATGCTGACGTTTAACAGCCTTTTTGAACTCAGAGAACAACCCAGTAACAACTTTTTCAATATCCTTACCCTCTTCTGCAATCAGCACCTTCTTGCTTTTCAAATTAAGAGAAGCACTAACTTTGTATAGCGAAGATGAATGATCGAATATTACCTCAAGTGTAAGGTCTTTATCATATTTCTTGAAAAGCTCGTTATAGTATTCGCTTTTCTCATCGCATATTCTTTTAACCTTATCTTGTAACACATCTTCAACTTCGCTAATGTTTTTTATCAATAATTCAACCATGGCAACAAGTTTTAGTCCGTAATTAAATTTTCAAAGGCTTTTTAACCTTCTCTTTCAACATGGCTATTTTCAGCACTTCGTCAACAGTGTCAACAAAATGGAAAGTCAGCCCTTTGATGTAGATATCTTTGATCTCGTCAATATCTTTTTTATTTACTTTCGAGAGTATCACCTCTTTTATTCCTGCCCTCTTGGCTGCCAGTATCTTCTCTTTAATACCTCCAACCGGCAGCACCTTACCACGAAGAGTTATCTCTCCCGTCATTGCAATGCGGCTCTTCACCTTACGCTGCGTAAAGGCAGATGCCAATGATGTAACCAAGGTCACACCGGCTGAAGGACCGTCTTTCGGAATTGCACCTTCGGGAACGTGAACATGCACATTCCAGTTATCGAAAGCCTCCGGGTTAACATCCAGTTCCTCAGCATGAGAATGAATATATTCCAAAGCCAAAACAGCCGACTCTTTCATCACATCACCGAGGTTTCCGGTAAGGGTAAGCTTTCCTTTGCCAGCGCTTAGACTTGTTTCCACAAACAGGATCTCACCTCCCACGGCAGTCCAGGCTAACCCTGTAACAACACCGGCCATATCGTTCGAAAGCCAAGTGTCTTTCGAGAAACGTTCAGCACCAAGATATTTTCGAATATCTTCAAGAGTAAGGTTCTTATTAACCTCTTCTCCACGGGCAATCTTCAGCGCTATCTTACGGATCAGCTTCGCCAGAACTTTGTTCAGCTCACGCACACCCGATTCGCGTGTGTAATGCTCGATGATGTGAGCAAGTATCTTTTTTGTAAAACTCACAGTTCCTTTAGGAATACCGTGATTCTCCAACTGCTCGGGTATGAGATGACGTTTAGCAATCTCCACCTTTTCGTCAAGAATGTACCCGCTGACCTCAATAAGCTCCATCCTGTCAAGCAAAGGAGCAGCAATAGTACTAAGGTTGTTTGCCGTTGCAATGAACATCACCTTCGAAAGGTCAAAATCCACTTCAAGGAAGTTATCGTGGAAATTGGCATTCTGCTCAGGATCGAGAACCTCGAGCAAAGCAGCAGCCGGATCGCCGTTAAAGGTAGCACTAATCTTGTCTATCTCATCAAGGATGAATACACAGTTTGCTGCTCCGGCTTTCTTAATGTTCTGGATAATACGCCCCGGCATTGCACCAATATATGTCTTACGGTGCCCTCTGATCTCAGCCTCATCGTGCAGTCCGCCAAGTGACATTCTGACATACTTACGGCCCAGCGATTCGGCCACCGATTTACCAAGCGATGTCTTACCAACCCCCGGAGGTCCGTAAAGGCAGATTATCGGTGACTTAAGCTCTCCTTTAAGCTTAAGCACTGCCAGGTGTTCAAGTATCCTTTCTTTAACCTGATCGAGGCCGTAATGATCCCTGTTAAGGATCTTAGAAGCTCTGTCAAGATCATAAATATCATCAGTGTACTCATTCCACGGCAGATCGAGCAAAGTCTGCAGATAGTTGTACTGCACCGAATACTCCCCTGCAGCGGGATTCAGCCGTTGCAGCTTATCCAGTTCCTTGGTGAATAGCTCGGCAACTTCCTTGCCCCACTTCTTTTTCTCTGCTTTCTCTTTCAAGTCACGTATCTCCTGCTCTATCGGACTTGATCCAAGTTCATCCTGAATAGCTTTTATCTGCTGTTGCAGGAGATACTCACGCTGCTGCTGATCGATATCGAGCTTTACTTTCGACTGAATATCACTCTTAAGCTCGTTCATCTGGACTTCACGGGCAAGATGCTCAAGCAGCTTCATCCCGCGGGATATCAAATCATCTATCTCAAGCAATTCCTGTTTGTACTTTATCTTCATGTCGGTGTTCGACGACACAAAGTTTATCAAAAAATCCGCATTGTCGATATTCTTAATGGCAAACGAAGCCTCAGGCGGAAGATTCGATGACGACTTGATTATCCGTAGCGACAAGTCTTTTATTGAGCTTATCACTGCCTCAAACTTATCAGTATCATTCTCCTCCGGAACATCATCTTCCAAAGCCTCAACACGGGCAGTGTAGTACGGATCAGTGCTGATGATCTCGTTCATACGAAACCGTTTCTTACCCTGAATGATCACGGAGGTTGAATTATCAGGCATTTCAAGTATCTTGATGATCTTAGCAACTGTGCCAACTTTGAACAGGTCGTCGAAACCCGGCTCTTCAACCTTTACGTCTTTTTGTGCTATAGCGCCAAAGTATCCCTTCGACTCTTTGATATCCGCAATAAGTTTAATCGATTTTTCCCTTCCGAGCGATATAGGGATGATTACACCGGGAAACAACACGGTATTGCGCAAAGGCAGTATCGGCAATGTTTCCGGCACCTTTATCTCATCCATACTCTCATCATCCCCCTCGGCAACTATCGGAATGAATTCCGATTCCGACTCAAACATATCTGCTAAACGAATTTTATCCTGACCAAACTTTGGATTATCCATACCTCAATAAACTTTCTTAAAATGACAAATTGTCTTATTTTGCTGTACAAACACAGCCGAACATACATAGCACAATAGATATGCCAAAAAATTAACACATCGCATACCATCAAAAAAAAAGCTTCGGTATACCGAAGCTTTTCATACCAACCCTATACAGGTTAAAGTTATTTCTTAGCCTTGACTTTGTCAAGATGCTTCTGATATCTGCTTCTGAACTTGTCTACACGCCCTGCAGTATCAACTAATTTCATTTTACCGGTGTAAAAAGGATGAGAAGAACTTGAAATTTCAAGTTTCACCTGCGGATACTCCACCCCATCAATAACAATAGTATCTTTTGTTGTAGCTGTTGAACGAGTGATGAAAGTATCATTATTCGACATATCTGTAAAAGCTACTAACCGATAATTCTCCGGATGTATTCCTTTTTTCATTGTTATATATTTTTATTATCTGTTTCCAAAAACGGATTGCAAAGGTAAATATAAAAATTTTAATCCCAAACTTTATTTCTTAAATATCTTAAAAATCAAACCACGAGTTATAGTCTTCCTGACTTTTTGCCTTAGCTTTCTTATGGAAGAACTCATTTTTACGCGGATCGTAATCATAGTCCTCGCCCCACTTCTTCCCATTCTTTGCTACCTGCTTCACTGCATCGATGACATAATCCACATCCGCATCCGACATTGTCGGGTGAATCGACATACGTATCCAGCCCGGTTTTCCCTCTAATATTCCCGCATCTATCTTGCTTGTTATCTTGTTTGAGGTGTAAAAATCAACATGCAGCAGGTAGTGGCCGTATGTTCCCGCACATGAGCAACCGCCTCGAACCTGAATCCCGAACCTGTCGTTAAGCAGCCTTACAACGAGATTGAAATGAATATCATCAAGATAAAACGAAACAGATCCGATACGTTCCTCCACATTTCCGGCAAGAATATTCATCCCTTTTATCTTCCTGAACTCGCTGAAGATCTTGCTCAGCATCTCCTCTTCTCGTTTATGTATCTTCTCGCATCCCATCTCTTCTTTCAGCTTTATCGCCATAGCAGCACGAATAGATTGCAAGAATCCGGGGGTCCCCCCGTCTTCGCGGGCCTCAATATCATCAACATACTTATATTTGTTCCAACGGTTAGTCCAGTCAACAGTTCCGCCGCCTGCATTGTCAGGTGCAGTATTATGGTACAATGCCCTGTTGAACACCATCACTCCGGCACTGCCCGTACCGCCAAGGAACTTATGGGGTGAAAAGAAAATTGCATCAAGGTTCTCCATGGGATCTTCAGGATGCATGTCGATAGGCTCATACGGAGCATTTGCAGCAAAATCAATAAAGCAAAAACCTCCATGCTCATGCATTATGCGTGCCAGCTCACGGTACGGAGTATGGATACCAGTAACATTTGAACAGGCCGAGAACGATCCTATTTTGAAAGAACGGTCTTTATACTTTTCAATCTCTTTACGCAGCTCATCGGGGTTAACAAGCAAATTTTCATCAGGGTTCAAAACAACCACATCAGCCTCTGTCTCCAACCACGAAGTATGATTTGAGTGATGCTCCATGTGAGTGATGAACACCACGGGACGCTGCTCGGGTGGCTGGAAGTAATGTTTCTTAGCCTGCTCGGGGATTCGCAGTCCCATTATCCGCTGAAGCTTGTTGATCACATAAGTCATACCCGATCCTTCAGTAATAATGATATCATCAGCTCCTGCATTTACATGCTTTTTGATGATCTTGTGCGAGAGTTTGTAAACATTGGTCATAATCATTCCAGTATCACTGGATTCGGAATGGGTATTTGCCACATAGGGACCTATTTTGTTCATGATAGCCTCTTCGATAGGCCTGTACAACCTGCCGCTGGCGATCCAATCGGCATAGATCAATGGTTTTTCTCCGTACGGAGTATTGATCTTAGCATCCCAACCTATGGTATTCTTTCTGTACTTCTCAAAATAAGCCTCAAGATCTTTACTCATATCTGATAATTGTTAATGCAATGATTGTTTCGAAATAAAATCACTTAATGCCCAAAGCCTTAATCCCTCATTTTACAAAACTGCATAAAAATATAAATTATTAGTTTTCAAAAAAATGTGATTTTTTTCACTGTTTTATCTTTTGAAAGCTTTCAGCCAAAAAAAGCAACAAATTAAAACTTCAAACAGCAATTACACTGTAAACATTAAGAGGGCAAACACTTTTTCATCAAAGGCTTCACATAAATTCCATCTCATTCTTCAACTCTTCGGCAACCCACAACAAATTCTTGTTCTTTTCAACTTCAAACTTATGGATAACATCCTCACACTCTTTTTTTGCATCATCATCAATCCTGAGCAGCTGCCTAACAAAATGTGTCATTCCGCGATACAGGCAGAATACATCATCGTTACCCGTTTCACTTTTTACTCTGCTCAATCCTCTTTGTCTTAACTCATCCGACACGCCGACGAACCGGGCCATCCATCCGAGGGTGTAGTAAGCCAACGCCCTCTTGTAAGCATCATCCTCCTTCAGCCACTGCCCAACAAGCTCGTCTGCACAGGACATCTTTCCGAACACATTCAGAGATGCCTGTTCCACCAACTCGCAATTATCGATAAGAGCGGCCCACTCCTGCGACATTTCAATGGTCATTTTCTCCTCATGAACAATGAGCGTAGCAAGGATCATCGTTTCACGAATCCCCCTGTGCCATAACCTATCGGCAAACTCGACATCACGCGGCAGCGATTTTGCTTTTTCACGCAAAGCCACAAGACTGACCCCAAAGTTCAATCGGTAATGCACCCCGCGTTTATCCATCTGCTCCGACACTTCACCGTCCATCTGCTTACGGAACGAACGTATCAGCTTTCGGATCCTGCTGTCAATATCTTCATTTGGCAAAAAAACTTTCATTTTTTCTATTTTTTCATTCATTTCCAAAACCTGGCTGCATTAAAAACAAAAGTAGTAAAAACAGGCAGGCTGCCAAAGCGCAAACAGCAAGAGTACTAAACACCGGCAGCAAAATGAATTGCATACCTCCATTTATTTAAAATCACATTACCATACCCTTCCGGGGGTTCCGCCAGAAAATCGTAAAATCCATACCAACTCATTGCTTTTCGAAACCACGGTTGAGGCTAACAATCATCGGGAAATGAACCCCAAAAGCTGCGTGACGAAGTTTTGCTCTTTTCACACCGGGCAACAAACATTCTGCTCCTACATATCTGTGTAATTCCTCGATTACTCATTTCCTCATTTCCTCAGAAAGACGGGGTTTCCTTTTTCATCTCCTGTTCAATCCGCATTTTAATAGAAACAAGAAGGTTCTTTTTCCCGAAGATCAAAAGGTCATTTTCGGAAGTTTTGATGATAACATG
>Ga0256827_10001836_pt1 | contig 13745 bp, 16 predicted proteins | sample CV84metaG_FD_185977 | JGI IMG/M metagenome (GOLD analysis project Ga0256827, IMG submission 185977) | Hydrothermal vent microbial communities from East Pacific Rise, Pacific Ocean - CV84 | ecosystem: Environmental > Aquatic > Marine > Hydrothermal vents | place: Pacific Ocean: East Pacific Rise... | reverse complement strand
ACTGGTACACTTTATGCGATAGAATCAACTCTAAAAGAGAAATTATCTAAAAATATTAGAGTGTTACCAATTTAGTAGTAGAATTTTCTACTGCTAAATATTATAATTTTATATCTAATCTAGTTGAAGTTTTATGCTCTACTGATTTTAAAAAGTTTAAATTTTTTTGTATTTGCTTCATAGAATTTGAAGTATTTTCTTTTAAGCTACTAATAAAATCAGCAGCTTGTTTTATAAGATAAAGAGCTTCTTCTCTCTCTTTATTATTATTAAGTGGCGGTACATTTTTCATTAATATACTAAGTTTGTCTATATTTTTCTCAACAAGCGCTATCTTAAAATTAGTTAGCCACATTTGTAGTTTCTCTCCAAGCCTCTAAAAGACCTTTAAAAACATTACTAACCTCATCTAATTTTTCAGTTTCATTATTTATAACAGCATTTGATAAAGTTTGAATTTGAAAATTATATAAACCTTCAAGATAAGTACCAATATCTCCACCTTGTTTATGGTCAATAGCTTCAATAAGCTCCGTAATAATAGCTATAGAACGATTTATCCAATAAAACTTTTTCTCAATATCTTTATCTTTTATAGCTTTCTTTGCCTGAGCATTAAAACGAAGGACACCCTCATAAAGCATCTCTATAAGCTTTTCTGGAGATTCTATACTAATATCATTTTGAGCATATATATTATGAGCGTTACTACCGTACATTTTAAATCCTTCAGTCAACTAATTGTTCTCTTATACAAACCAATATCGACAAAAAATTAAATACCTTTAACCACTTTACCTATAAATTTCTAACTTTTTGAAGCAATTTCAGCATTAATCATCTGAGTAAACATATCTGATGCTTTATTAAATTGACTAATAATTAAATCATAAGCTGCAAATCTTTTTGTCATAATTGCATAACTATTATCTAGTCTTTCTACTGCTTTTTCTCTTTGTTGAGTTAATCTATCTAATCTATTACTTATAGAATCATTATATTTATCTAAAATAGAACTACCTTTAGCATACTTAGCAACTTCATTTTCTATTTCTGTAAAAGCTCCTTCTACTTCTATAGTAGAACCATCTTTTTTAGTAAATGTTCCACCAATAAAATAAGCATGTACACTTTCGGGATCTTCATCTAACTTTTCATTTAATACTTTTGAATTTAAAGACAATCTACCATCATCTATATCAATCCCAAAATCTTGTAATTTTCCAGCATCTCCACCAACTACTGATAAAATATTTTTTAATGCACTTTTCATACTTTTCATTGTACTATCACTGGAAAAAGCACCCCGTTCATCTGCATTTTGACTAGATTTTGTATCAACACCAAGCTGATACATAGCTGAATTATATTTATCTACAAAATTAGTAATTCGATCTTCTATTTTTTCTCTATCTTGCTTAACACTAACTTCTGTTGTCCCAACATCTTTGAGTTCTATTGTTACACCAGAGAGTAAATCATCTACAGAATTACTTGAACGAGTAATATCTAAACCATTAAAAGTAAATTCAGCATCAACTGCTGTTTGAACATTTGACATATTTGTTGTTAATTTATCACTTAGATCACTATCATTATCTGTAATACTAATCTCTTGATCTGTTCCTGTATTTACAGCACTTAAAAGAAGTCTAAAATCATCATCAGCTACTTGAACAATTGTTGCTGTTACACTATCACCAGCATCTTTATTTATCATCTCTTTTAACTCTTCTAAACTTGTACTTGCATTATAATTAAAAGTAAATGTTTCAGAGCCAACTGCTAATTCCATTGAACCACTACCAGTTGCTATTTTATCTGTTTTAGAATCAAATTTCTCACTTTGCTCTATCTCTTTTGTAGCTATTTGAGTTACGTCTAATATAAAATCTTGAATATCACTATTATCTTTAGCTGTAACATCTATAAAGTCATCTTTACTCAAAGATGTAGTTCTACCCTCAAATACACCATATTCAGTTAAACTCTTTAAGCTTTGATAAACATTTTCTATATGTGCATCTAAAACATCAAATGCAGCAGATTTTGCATTTTCATCTTTTATTTTAGCATCAACTGGTGCAACAAATTTAGCATTATCAGCAGCTTTTAATTGATCAATCACATCCTGTGTTAATATACTTGAACCAGCTCCTAGTGAAGAGATACCCATGACAAATCCTTTTGTACTAATAATCTTTCATTATTATAATATTTCTTATCTAACAAATCGACAATTCTATATATTTATTTAATTGCTTCTAGCCAAAGCAGCAAAATCTATCTCCTCTTTTTTACCACCTTGAATCTTCTTATCCTCTTCATAACTACCTGTACTAAATATATACTCACTCTTCTTCAAAATACACCCTTTCATACCAGGTACACAAGCTTTATTTAGTAGTTTACAATGACCTTTTAAATCATGTTGACAAGTCCAACCCATTTTAGAATCCTATTTTAAAATTTTTGTAGTTTTTTCCCACTTAATATAATCATACCAAACTCCACTTAAACTTGGTTTCACATTTTTTATATCATTATTTATAGCTGTTATACTATTTGGAATGTAAAGAAAAAGATATGGATTATCATCTACTATAATTTTAAACATCTCTCTCCAAAGTTTTGAGAGTTTATCTCTATCTACCATGGTTTGAGATTCCTCTATCATTTTATCTATCTTTTTATTATGATACCCCACTAGATTAAAAGCACCTTTTTTATCATTATCTGAGTGCCAAAAAAGGTATGGGTCTGGAGTGGGTGATAAACCCCAACCCAAAAGTACAGAATCAAATTTATGTGGAAAAACTACCATATTTAAAAAAGCTTGCCACTCCATAACCCTTAGTTTTACAACTACATCAACCTCTTTTAGTTGATGTTGAATGATTTGAGCAGCATAAGGTCTTATGGGGTTTGAATTTGATGTAGCTATCTCAAACTCAAATGGGTTGTTTTTGTCATAACCAGCTTTTTTTAGAAGTCTTTTAGCCTCTTTTATATCTCTTTTTGGAGTTTTTACATCTTTATTAAAAGCTCTCGTTGCTGGTAAAAATGGACCTGTACAAACCTTAGCATGTTTAAAAAAAAGTATATCTATTATCTCTTGACGATCTATCGCTAATGATAAAGCTTTTCTCACATCTTGGTTTTTAAACTTTTCATCTCTTAGATTAAAACCTAAATATGTATATGAATGACTTATATTTTCATAAACTTTAAAATCATCAAAAAATTCTTTATTTAATTGCCTTTTATACTGCATCGGTTCTACTGAACCAACATCTAATGCTGTTGATTTTAACATTAAAAACCTAGTTAATGAATCAGATATAACATGAAAAGAGATTCTATCTATCTTTGCTCTCCCCTCAAAGTAATTATCGTTAGCTACTAAGATAATATTTTTAGAATGTTCTAGTTGGTAAAGTTTATAAGCACCTGTACCTATTGGATTTGTATTAAATAATGAAGTCATTAAATTTTTTTCATCTTTTAAAATATGATACGGAATTATCCCTATCATCCAACTCTCAAGTGCTTTAAAATAAGCTTTTTTATATACCACTTTAACTGTAAAAGTATCTATCACCTCTACTCTCTCTATAAATCTAAAACTAGCACTATATGGTGAAGCAATTTTTGGTGAGATTATAGTTTTATAAGTAAAAACGACATCTTTAGCAGTAAACTTTTCACCATCTTGCCAAGTTACATTTTTTCTAAGTTTAAAAATTAAAGTTTTATCATCTTTAAAATAAAAATCTTTTGCTAAATCACCTATAATTTTGGAAGAATTTTCATCATACTTTACAAGTCCATTAAATATAAAACTTGCTATCTCAGAAGATGAAGAATCTGTTGCCAATATAGGGTTTAATCTTGATGGATTTGTAGAGGTTGCTAGATGAAGTGTAGAGCTAAAAAGCTCTATCGTTAATAGAATAAAAAATATATATTTCATAATTTATCTTAATAACTTATCGTTTACATTTAGATGACCATCTTTTAATTTAATATTATAAATATAATTTTCATTAGATTCTTCTGCATAAAATTTAGCTACAATTGCTACAGGAAACTTTTGTAGTAAAATATCAAATACTTTTTTAGAGATTTTTAACGATGATCCTAACTCCATTTCTTTTATAAAGAAATCATTATCATACTTAATATTTTTAACTAAATTAGCATTTTCTTTTAAAACCAAATCACTTTTAAAACTAAAACCTTTCAAACTCTTTCTCTCAAAATAATCAATATTTTTTATAGAAAAATTTACTAAATTAACCCTTATACCTTTAGCTAAGATTTTCATAATTATCTTTGCCATTTTATTATTGATTTTTTTTGATTGTAAATATTTTGATTCACCAAGTAAAGTATAAAGCTTTTCATAATTATCTTTATCTATATTTTTAACAAAAAGATTATAGTTTAAAGAATCTAATGTAATATCTTTTTTATGATTACTCATCTTAAATTTATCAAATGAGATTTTATTAGAAAATTGTACTTTATTTTGCTCAATATCTGATGAAATATTTACAAATAATTTATTTATATCTACTAATATATCTACTTTATTTATATTCTTAATCTTAAAACTAAAAGATTCCAATTCTGAGGAATATGAGTAATTATCACTAGAGTTTATTTTTACACTAGATTCTAGATTCTTACAAACCAACTCAATATTTTCATTAGGATCAACTATATATAAAGATAATTCTTTAGTTTTTGAATCTATTTTATCTATCTTTTTAGATGAGATATGCCCATTAAATTTAGAATCATTTAAATTAAAAATTATTTCTTTACCATTATCAAGAGTATATTTTTCATGGATATTTTTTATATAACCATTAAATAGAGAGCTTAATAAATCATAATTTATATGATATAAAAGAGATTTTGTTTGAAAAAAATTTTCAATAAATTTAGAAAACTTTGGATTCTGTTTATCAACCTTTATCATAAATTTATTTGATAATTTTAATGGATATATATCTAAACTTATAACATCACTAAAAGGTATATTACTATATTTCACATCTACACCTATCTCAACACCATCAACTAAATCATAAATATATGGCTTAAACTTATTTTCACTAAACCTTTGTAAAAAAACAACAAATTTATCTTTATCTTTTACTATAAACTTATAATATTTTTTAGTTTTCAAATAATTAAAATTAGATGAACTATTTTCCACATAAACACCATTAGATTCCAACATTTGCAATCTTTTGTCTAGTTTTTTATCCATCATTTTACTACCAATTATTGGCATAACAATTACTACTATAATTAAAAATATAAAAATCTTTTTCACAACATCCACCATATACTATTTGAATGTATTATATATAAATAAGATTAATTTCTTAAGTGTACTAAATCAACTTTTTTACTGAAATTTTAAATTCTTTCAAGAAAACTCTTGATACAATAATTTAGACTATAAATTAAGTGAGTACATGATGAGACTATTTATAATTATATTTTTTCTATTTATAAACTTACAAGCTAATAATAGTATAACAATATGTGGAACGGGTGATTCTCAAGAACTTTTGGAAACATTATCATTTGCTTATGAAAAAGAGCATCCAGACAGTAAAATAATTATTCCACAAAGCATAGGAAGTGGTGGTGGAATTAAAAGTGTAGCATTTGATAGATGTGACTTAGGTAGAATAGCTAGAAAAATAAAGCATAGCGAAGAACAATATAATCTAAATTATTTATTATTTGCTAAATCAGCAGTTGTTATTGTTACAAATCAAAATATTAAAAACATTACAAATATAACTACAAAAGAGTTTATAAATATCTTTGATGGAACTATAAATAAATGGAATCAACTAGATAATAAAACTAACGGCAAAATTTATGTAGCTAGAAGAGAATCTGGAGATTCATCAACTACTGTTTTAGAAAAAAATATAAAAAATTTTAAGAAAATAAAAAAACTAGCCGGAAAAGTTATATTTACAACTCAAGAAAAACTTAAAATAATGTGTAAATATAAAAATACTATCGGTTACTTACCTTATTCACAAGTAGTTCATTCTAAATTACACATTTTAAATTTTGATGGTATTAAACCAACAATTGAAAATATTCAAGAAAATAGATATAAATTAATTTTACCTTTTGGATTAGTATATAAAGGTAAGCTAAATAAGTTATCTCAGAGTTTTATAAACTTTATACAAAGTAAGGATGGTGAAGATATTATTTTATCTCACGGTTCTATCCCAATTAAATAGGCAAAAAATGAAAAAAACAGCTAAAATAACTAAAAAACTAATAATTTTACAACTATCAACACTATTTTTAGTATTAGTTGGAATCATAGTAATTAATTTTTACATTAGAAGTGAAAATTTTATAAAATTACAAGAACGATATATGAGTTCAATAGCTGTTAGCATAAATACTTTAATTTCACAAAAAATAGATGATGTTAAGGTTCAATTATCATATATGGGAGATGACAATCAGATAGAAAGATATAATGAAAAATTTTCTGAACCTATATTAGATAGTCTTTTACATAAATATGAAAATATTTCATCTGTAATAAGCTATATAAATCAAGATGGATTTGAGATAAAAAAAATTATAAATAAAAAAATATCCGATGATTTAGATGATTTTAAATTAAACCCATTATATAAAGTAAGTATAAAAAATCCAAATAATGTTGTAAGTTCAAATATTAAATGGAGCAAAGAGTTAAATAATTATGTAATTGAATTTGCTTTATTTAAACAAGGTTATTTTGGAGATGAATTTCAAGGTATTTTATTTGCATCTATCCCTATTAATAAATTTTTAAATAATATTATTTTAGAAGATAAAAAACTTTTATTAAGAATTGTTTCTAATGATAAAAAGATAGAATTTTCTATACTTAATAATGAAATTGGTAAAACTATTCAAATTAACCAAGAGATAAATAAAAAAATAATGCTAAGAACAGCAATAAATAATAAAGATACATATAGTTATATTTTACCATCTTTAAATCAATCTTCAATTTTACTCAGCTATAACTATAATGATTTTATGGAAGCACCAAATAAAAATCTAAAATTTATCTTTATAGTAATAGTTTTAATCATGATTATGGCTATTCTAGTTACATATAAATTTTCTTTAAATATCACAAAACCATTATATTCTTTAAGTAAGATGATGGATTCTATATCTAAAGGTGATTACGATAAGAAAATAGAGATTCAAAGTGATGATGAGATAGGAATTTTAGTAGATAATTTTAATATTATGCGAAAAAGATTAAAAGTTTCTCAAATAGAGATTCAAGAAAAAAACTTAAAACTTCTTCAAATAAATAAAGAGCTAAAAGAAAATGAATCTAAAATCAAAGAGATGAATGAAAACTTAACTATCCAAATAGAAGAAGCAGTTCAAAAAAATCTTATAAAAGATAAACAATTACTTCAACAATCAAAACTTGCTCAAATGGGTGATATGGTTAGTATGATAGCACATCAATGGCGACAACCTCTAAATGCTATTAGTGCTTCTAGTATAAACTTATCACTTTTATCTAGTATGAATACATTAAAGGATTCTAAAATTCAAGAAGATACTGCATTTGTTCAAAATCAATGTCAAAAAATGTCTAAAACTATAGACACTTTTATGAATTTTGTAAAACCATCTAAAGAATCTAAAGAGTTTTATTTTAAGAATACTGTAGACTCTATCATAAATATCATGGGTTCTCAATTATCAAATCATAATATAAAAGTTGATATAGAAGTTACAGATGAAACTATATCAACTATAGGGCATGAAGATTTACTAGAACAAGTAATTATAAATATAATATCTAATGCTAGAGATGCTTTTGAAGATATAAATATAGAAAATAAATTTATAAAAATAAAAGTTACTTCTCAAGACAATAAACCACTTATAACTATAGAAGATAATGCTGGTGGGATTCCACAAGATATAAGAGAAAAGATTTTCAACCCTTATTTTACAACAAAAGAACAAGGTAAAGGTACTGGAATTGGATTATATATGAGTATAGATATTATGCAAAAAAGTTTCCAAGGAGATATTATTTATGTTTCAGTAGATAATGGTAGTAAGTTTAAAATTATATTTGGTTAGTATTTAAAATTTTAGTAGAAAGGTTTACCAATGCTAAAAAAGCATTGATAAAATAAAGAAGATTAACATTTTCTAAAGAAATGTTAATAGAAGATAATATTCAAGTATAATATTAACGTTTAGAGAACTGACGAGAACGACGAGCTTTACGACGACCTGGTTTCTTACGTTCAACAACTCTTGAATCACGAGTCATCATACCTTCTGGTTTAAGGATTGCTTTAATCGCTGGATCAAATGCTACTAGAGCACGAGAGATACCATGACGAAGAGCATCAGCTTGACCACCAAAACCACCACCTAAAGTAGTAGCAACAATATCAACTGAACCATCTTGTTTAGAAAGAACTAATGGTTGTTTAACACGAAGTTTCTTAGCTTCTAAACCACCTAACCATGCGTCTAAAGAAAGACCATTGATAGTGATTTTACCAGAACCAGGAGTTAACCATACTTTTGCGATCGACGCTTTACGGCGACCTGTTGCATATATTTTATTTGCCATAAATCAATCCTTACTTAGCTAATTGTGCAGTGTGAGGGTGTTCAGCACCTGCATAAATTTTTAATTTTTTAATCATTTTAGCACCAAGCTTAGTTTTTGGAAGCATACCACGAGTAGCTAATTTGTATAGTTTCTCTGGATTTTTCTCTAAAAGCTCAGTCATTTTAACACTTTTAGTTGAACCGAAGTAACCTGAGTGAGAAAAATATTCTTTATTTGCTATTTTACCTAAACCGTTAAATTTAGCTTTAGAAGCGTTAATGATAACAACATAGTCACCACAATCAATATTTGGAGTCCAGCAAACTTTGTTCTTACCACGAAGTATAGTAGCTACTTCAGTAATCATACGACCAAAAGTTTTGCCTTCTGCATCAATCAAAATCCATTTTTGATCAATTTGCTCAGGAGTTGCAATTTTTGTAAATTTCATTCTTGAACCCTTTATTTATTTTATTTAAACAATATATTAAGTGATTGTTTTAGTAGTGGAAGTATAGCTGTAAACACTTAAATAAACCTTTATTTTAGGTTTATTTAAGAAATATCTAAAAACTATTATTTTATTTAAAGAGCCTTAGCTGAAGTAACAGCATTATAAGCATTTATTTTACCATAAGCTCTTTTTTCATCAAAGCCATCACTATCATAGTTTGCATTTGAACCTATCTTATCTGCTGTTGATATAAGTATATCTCTTACTTGTTTTGGAGTTATATTTGGATTTACACTATACATAAGAGCTACAACACCTGCTGAAATTGGTGTTGAAAAACTTGTTCCATTCATAAAACTATAACTATTTGAAACTAAACCATAATTTTCTATTAAACCTTGAGTTCCAGAATCATCTAATCCAAGTAAACCTGTAGATTCATAACTATCTCCACCTGGAGCTAAAATATCAATATTTTCACCATAGTTTGAGTAACTTGTGACATCATTATTTTCCCCACTCGCTCCAACACCTATAACCCATTTAACTTCAGATTCATCATAAATATCAGAATTATCTAAACTCTTGCCATCATTACCTGAAGCAAATAAAACAGTAATTCCAGAATCATATAAAGATTTTAATTCTGAAACAATAGCCTCTGATACATACTCAGTTCCCCAACTACAACTAATAACTTTAGCACCATGATCCCTAGCATATTCAAAAGCTCTAATAGCTTTTAAATCATCATTTGTATCTTGCTTAATAACTATTATTTTAGCTTCTGGTGCTGTACCTATAATCCCTTTTCCATTTATCGGTGCAACTATAAACCCTGCACAACTATTACCATGTGAAGCATGAGAAATATCATTCGAAGTATTAGTAACATCTATGGATTCGGTATCTATATTGTAAGTAAGATAAATATTTTCTTTTAAATCTTCATGCTCAATATCAGCACCATCATCAATCACAGCAACTATAACACCTTTACCTTTTGTAATTTTCCAAGCATCAAGTATATTTATATCTGCATTTTTATCGATAGATTTAATAATATATTTATCATTCAATGCACTACTCATCTCCTGAGCAATTTTCTCTTTATTGCTATTCTTAGAATCTATATGCCATAAGTATTTATAGTAATATTCATTTGTTATATCTAATTCATTATTATTTTTTATCTCTTTTTCAGTAATTGTTTCATTTTGCTCTTTAGATATATTTGTTTCAACATCTGAACACCCACAAAATAAAATAAAACTAGAAGTTAATAATAATTTATAGTTTATCACTACCTTTTCCTTCTTTGTTTAATAAAATTAGGATGTGCAAACTCAACATCACCACTCTCAAATAATTCTCTTGATAATGAAAATATTTTATCATAATTCATGATTTTTACACTATAAATAGTATCTGTTAAATTAATCACATCTGTTAATAAAAATTTCTTTAATAAAGCTCTACAATTAATACCATCTTTACATTTAACCAAAATTTTATCTGTTATACCAAGTCTTTGACCACTGTTAGTCTTAAAATATTTAATCTCGCTACTATCAGCATTTCTAAAATTATGTAACTCTTGAAGGTTTACTAATTTACCTCTTTCATAATAACTATCATTTGCATTAAGTGACAATACAAATAATATCAATAAAACTATTTTAATCATGACAAACCCTTTAATTATTTTTATAAATATCTAAAAAAACATTATTTAATTTCTTTATATCTATAGGTTTAAATAAATAATTATCAACACCTATCGCTTTACTTTCATCTATAAAAGATTGTTCATTATGTGCAGATAATATTACTAATGGTATTTCTGAATTCATATCTTTAATTTTACTACATAACTCTAAACCATTTAATTTTGGCATATTTATATCTGCTATAACTATATCAATATTATTTTCTTTAAATTTATTCAAACCATCTTCACCATCAACACCAATTATAACTTCTTTAAAAAAAAGTTCTAATATCATTGTTGTCATCTCTCTCGATGATTTACTATCTTCAACATACAACAGTGTTAAGTTTTCTAAATATGAAACTATTTTATCTATATCTTTCATTTTATTATTCCATTTACAAGATAATACTCTTTCGATATAATTGTACCAAATAAAAGGAATATAAACTATGGAACTAACACATTTAGATGAAAATCAAAGACCAAAAATGGTAGATGTATCGGATAAAGATCAAACAACTAGAATTGCTGTTGCTAGTGGAATCATTGAAGTTGGTCAAGAAGCTTTCAATAATGTTATAAATGAAGAGAATAAAAAAGGTCCTGTTTTACAAACTGCTGTTATAGCAGCTATTATGGGTGTAAAACAAACTTCTACTCTTATACCTATGTGTCACCCACTAAACCTTAGTGGAATCAACTGTGAAATTAATGAACTTCCTGAAGTTCCAGGGTTTAAACTAACAGTTACAACGAAACTAACAGGTAAAACAGGTGTTGAGATGGAAGCACTAACAGGTGTTAGTATAGGTTTACTTACAATCTACGATATGCTAAAAGCAATAGACAAAGGTATGATTATAAGAAATGTACAATTAGAAGAAAAATCAGGAGGGATAAATGGAGATTATAAACGATAAAACACAAAAGCTAGAGTTGACATATCCAACAGGCTGGTCATATAAACTTATAGGGTATGAAAAAGAAGCTATTCAAAAAGCTATTCATGATGTAATAATTGAAAGAGAACATAATTTAAGCCATTCAAATTCTAGTAAAAGTGGAAAATATATAAGTATGAATCTTGAATTAGTAATTCAAAATAATGATGAAAGAATCTTTATATATGAAGCTTTAAAAGCTCATCAAAATATTGTTAGAGTTTTATAATAGAAATTATCTAAATTCTAAAAGTAGTAAAATTTAAGTTAAATACTGATATATTATTATAATAAATTTTAATAATACAAAGGTATCTAACAATGTCTATTTCAAGAAGAGAAGCACTAAGAATCTCAGGTGCTGTAATGGCAGCTACAACCATCTCTGGTTGTAGTTCTATCATTGAACCTACAATTAAAAATGAACCCAAACAAACTCCAAAATCAACAAGTTTTAATGCCCCCATTCCTGACACTAAGAATCCTAGAGTTGTTGTAGTTGGTGGTGGTTGGTCTGGTCTAAGTGTCGCTAAAAATATAAAACTTCTAGCACCAGATTCTGATGTTATCTTAGTTGAACAAAGAAGTCAATTTGTATCTTGCCCTATGAGTAACCTTTGGCTTGTTGATAGAGTTAATTTAGAGTTTTTAACTCACGATTACCTAAAAGGTGCTAGAGAGCATAACTACACTTATTTCCACGCTACTGCTGTTGGATTAGATAAGAAGAATCGTATATTAAACACAAGTAATGGTGATATATCTTACGATTATATAGTTTTTGCTCCAGGGATAGATTATGATTACTCATTTTGGACTGATGATATAGTTTTAGAAAATAGACTAAGAACTGAGTATCCAGCTGGATTTATATCTGGTTCTGAACACCACACACTAAAGTCAAAGATTCAAAATTTTAAAGGTGGTAATTTTATATTTACTGTTCCTGGGGGTAATTACAGATGTCTTCCAGCTCCTTATGAGAGAGCTTGTATGGTTGCTGATTATTTTAAGAAAAAAGGGTTAGATGCTAAGGTTATACTGCTTGATGAAAACAATGATATAACTATAAAAGAGCATGGATTCCATACTGCCATAGATGAACTTTATAAAGACTACTTAGAGTATTACCCTAACTCTAAAATAGAAAATATGGATTTAGATAACAAGATAGTTGAAACAGAATTTGAGGAGTTTGAGTTTGAAGATGCTTCTTTCTATCCACATGTAAGAGGTGGTAAAATTTTAGAGATTGTTGGAATCGCTAAAGATACTATCTACAATAAAATGGAGGGAGATATAAACCCTATAAGCTATGAGGTAAATGGTGAGAAAAATATATTTATCAGTGGTGATGCTAGACCTATGGGATTCTCTAAATCTGGTAACACTTCAAACACAGAGGGTCAATATGTTGCTAAAATCATAGCAAACAGAATCAACAAGAAACCAGCTATAAAGTGGATATCGCCTATAACAATCTGTTTTTCAGCAGTATCTATAAACCCTGAGAGAGCGATATATATACACTCTGAATATGCTTATGACAAAAAGAAAAAAAGGTTTGGATTTGCGACACCAATTACTAGTGAAAATTGGGGAAGTCAAGATGGTTTAGATAATGCTAAAGCACTTTATGATTGGGCTAGTTCACTTTATATAGATATGTTTGGAGAGTAAATCAATACTATTTAGTAGCGATAAGCTACTAAATACATCTACATCTTTCCATAGACTCTCCCTTCTTTTTCGAATTGGCACAATCAATTAAAGTTAATAAGATATAAAAAAGAGGAGTAAAGTATAAGATTTACAATAATTAAAAAATAAAAGCATCTAAAAAAAGGTTAAACTAAAATAAGTAAAGATAAAAAAGAGATTAAGATAAAAAAGAGATAAACTGATTAACTAGGCAGCGACTTACATTTCCGATCCTGAAAGGAAGAGTATTATCAGCGAAGAGAGGCTTAGCTTCTGGGT
>Ga0256827_10001835_pt1 | contig 13748 bp, 13 predicted proteins | sample CV84metaG_FD_185977 | JGI IMG/M metagenome (GOLD analysis project Ga0256827, IMG submission 185977) | Hydrothermal vent microbial communities from East Pacific Rise, Pacific Ocean - CV84 | ecosystem: Environmental > Aquatic > Marine > Hydrothermal vents | place: Pacific Ocean: East Pacific Rise... | reverse complement strand
TGAATATTCATGTAACCCTCTTACCTTATATTCGTACAGCAGGCGAACTGAAAACTAAACCAACACAGCACTCTGTTCAAGAGTTAAGACGTATTGGTATTACGCCTCAGATGTTAATTTTACGTGGAGAAGAGAGAATTCCAACTGAAATAAAACGTAAAATTGCTTATACTTGTGATGTGGATAATAGTTCTGTTATTGAAGCTGTTGATGCACCTACTATCTATCAAGTCCCGTTAAACTTTATGGCACAAGATATTCTTGAACCTATTGCCCGAGAGCTTAATTTAAAAGATCTAAAACCTAATATGCAACTTTGGAGTGAATTGGTTCATAAAATCATTGAACCTCAAAGAAAAGTTACTATCGCCTTTGTTGGAAAATATTTAGATTTAAAAGAGTCTTATAAATCACTGACCGAAGCATTAATTCACGCAGGTGCTAATCTTGATGCTGAAGTAGAGATAAAATGGGTTGATAGTGAGAAAATAGAAAATAATTATGCTAAAAAATTCTTGATTGACTGTGATGGAATTTTGGTTGCAGGTGGTTTTGGAGAGCGTGGTGTTGAAGGTAAAATTCAAGCCATTCAATATGCTCGTGAAAATAAAATTCCGTTTTTAGGAATCTGTTTAGGAATGCAACTTGCAATGATTGAGTTTGCACGTAATGTTTTAGATTTAAAAGATGCTACCTCTGTAGAATTTAATCCTGATACTAAAAACCCTTTAGTCTTTTTGATTGATGAGTTTATTGATGCTGCTGGTGCAAAACAGATTCGTACTACAAAATCGCCAATGGGTGGAACCATGCGTCTAGGAGAGTATGAGTGTAATACTAAAGAGGGTTCTAAACTTCGTGAAGCTTATGGTGTATCGACTGTTTTTGAACGTCATAGACATCGATATGAAGCAAATCCTACTTATCGAGAAGCTTTAGAGCTTAACGGTATGGAGATTACAGGAGAATCAAATGGTTTGATTGAAGCTGTAGAGATTGTTGATCATCCTTGGTTTTTAGGAGTTCAATTTCATCCTGAATTCACATCAAGACTTCAAACTCCAAATCCATCTATTTTGGCTTTTGTGAAAACAGCATTAGAGAACAAAGAGTAAATAATATTGTAGGTTCGATTCTATTGAGCCTACGGAATAAGGAGACAAAATGCCTTACCCCCCTATTACCCCCTATCAGATTGAAGAAAAACTAAAAAAAAGATTTGCTAAAACAGGTTTTCTTTCATTAGCAAATCTTCCCAGTCCTTCAACTTTTAAAGATATGGAACGAGCCACTGCACGTATTATTAAAGCGATTCATACCAATGAAAAAATTATACTTATTGGCGATTATGATGTAGATGGTGTCACAGCTACAACTTTAATGAAGATGTTTTTTAATGAGATAGGTATAGAACTTGATTGGATTATTCCCAACCGTTTTAAAGATGGCTATGGTCTCTCTCCTAACTTAATTCCCCGAGTAGAAGGGTATGATTTAGTTATTACTGTTGATAATGGTATCTCTGCAGTTTCTGCTTCAAAGCTCTGTAAAGAGAAGGGGATTGATTTAATTATTACCGACCATCACATTGTTCCTTCTACGCCTCCTGAAGCTTATGCCATTATTGACCAAAAACAAAAGAGTTGTACTTTTCCTTATGAAGAAGTGTGTGGTGCACAGATAGCATGGTACTTGATAGCCTCTCTTAATAGGGCTTTAAATGCAAAAATAGATACGAAGGCATACCTAGCCTTGGTTAGCATAGCTATTGTCGCAGATATGATGCCCTTACAACATATTAACCGTGCTATGGTTCAAGCAGGTCTGAAGCTTCTTAACCGTTCACAGCTTCCTGCGATTCGTGCTTTTCTTGAAAAATTAGATAAAGTTACATTAAATGCCGATGATATTGGTTTTCAAATTGCTCCTATACTTAATTCTGCAGGAAGAATGGATGATGCCTCATGGTCGGTAGAGTTTTTATTGAGTAACAATATTTATGATGCAAGAGTCAGATTAGATAGATTAATCGATTTTAATACGAATCGAAAAGTTACAGAGCAGAAAATTACAGATGAAGCTTTGGCTAGAGTTAATCCAAATGATAATGTGATTGTTGTAGCAGGAGAGAATTGGCATGAAGGAGTAGTTGGGATTGTTGCTGCCCGAGTAGGACGACATTTTGAAAAGCCAACAATTATTTTAACCCAAAGTGAACAGAGTGAATTAAAAGGGAGTGGTCGAAGTTTTCACATCTGTAATCTCTTTAAAATTACCAATGCATGTAGACCTTTACTTCAAAAATTTGGAGGTCATGAATCAGCAGTTGGATTAAGTTTAAAGGCTGAAAACTTAGAAAAATTTAGAGTACAAATTAATCAAAATTATCTCTTGGAAAACTATGTGAATAACTCTGTAGATCCCGATATATTAGGGCTTGTCGCCTTCTCAAATGTTAACTTTTCACTTGTGAATAACTTGAAAACTTATGAGCCTTACGGACAAGGAAATCCTCGTCCAAAGTTTTTCACATCCAATGTGATTATAGAAGATGTAGTGGAAATGGGAAAAGAAAAAGAGCATCGACGTTTTAGTTTTTCACATGCTGGAGTGGTGCATATCGGAGTACTTTTTAAGACCAAAGAAGTTTTTCACATAGGTCAAGTTGTGAATATTATCTATGGAATAAATGAGAATCACTTTAACAATAGAGTCACTTTACAGTTGATGATTGAGAAGATTTTTTAAATAATTTGAAACTCAAAAAGATATACTTTTTGAGTTATAGTATTGTTTAGAAACTACCTATTCAAAACAAGAAAATTACTAGGTACATTATCTAATAGGTTAAAGGTTAAAGAGGGAACAAACATACGTTTTTCTTGATGATGTATTACTACTAAATCAGTGTTTCTATCTTTTATATAGTTAAGTAAATCTTTGTCAAGACCCTTCTCTTCTTCAATAAACGTACCATTTAGATGAAACTCTTTTTTATAGTTATCAAAAATATTTTTTTGTCTCTTTCTTGTCTCTTCATGTAGCTCTGTATCAATGCTTCCAACAACAGGTATAAGAGAAGTCGAGCCATCTTCTTCTTTGCTTGGTATCATATAGTGATAATCATGGACAATATCAATAGAGCTTTTAGGAAAAATATCTTGAGTCAATTTAATATCATCTACTGCGTCATTACTTAGTTCAATAGGTAAAAGAATATTATTATAAGTTAAAGAGCTATTTTTAAAAATCCAATAAGAGTAAGGGGTTTTTTCTAGAAGTTTTTGAGAGAGTTTCTTATCATAGTTGGTAATAAAAAGAGTATCTTTACACTCTTTAGCATGGGCTAAGACTCGTTTTAATATATTCTCTTCTAGGATAATAACTTCACTTTGTGTATCTTTATCTAATTGACTAATATATTTTTGAATTTTCTCTTTAACTTTATCTCTATCTAAAGGGGTATAGGCTTTTGAATAAGAGGGTAAAAGAAAGCCTAATAGTGAGTCTGTTGGTTTCTCTTGTACAAAAAGAACTTCTAATGTTTTTTTGTGCTGTTTTGAAAACTCAACACCTTTTTGAAGTAAATCATCTATTTTTGAAATATCATTTATTAAAACTACTATTTTTTTAAAAGTGTGGTGCATCTGCTATATTCCTTAAAATTATATTATAAATATTATAATATAAAAAACCTAAGTTTACTGTAAGTTTTTAATCTTTTTTTAAATTAACTTGCTCTATTAAAAGAACTTTAGTATAATTTTTTATGTATCAAAATAAAAAAGAACGACTCTATATTTCAGAGTTATTAGATGACCCCTCTGTAACCTATCCCTCTTATTATGCTGTAAGTGCTAAAATGATGAAAAATGAATTACTTCATCATGCTATTATTGTATTGCACTCTTTGGACTTTGAACACTATCAACAGCCCACAACTTATGAAGATATTTTTAGCATGTTTGCAGGAGGAATGTTCCCTATTTACAAAGAGATGTATGTGGTAGGATATTTTGGAGGAAAGATGATGTACCTAGAATCACACGGTTGGAAAGGGATGTTTTGTAACGAAGATGTGTTCAAATTAGAGAATTGGATGGTCTGTTGAGTAAGCCCCCTTTATTTATGGAATTTTAAAGAATTTTTTTACTATGATGGTGTTTATTTTTAACAAAAACACCGTACAAAGGTTATACGTGCATAACATTAAAATCTTCTTTTTACTTCTTCTCCTCTCTTTACAACTCTTCTCTGGAACACTGCCCTATGATTTAAGAGAGAGGCTCTCTGCTTATCCCCTTAATAAGAACAACTATAGTATTCTTATTCAATCAACACATGATAGTCGCCCTCTTGCCTCGTGGCATGCACATAAAAAACGTTCTCCTGCCTCGGTTATTAAACTCTTAACCACTTATGCTTCATTGGTTGATTTGGGATACAACTATAGATGGGAGACAAAGTTCTATCATACAGGAACTATTCAAAGAGGTGTTTTACGTGGCGATTTAGTGGTAAGAGCTTCTGGAGACCCAACTTTAAAGACAAGAGATGTTGAAAAAATTGTTTCTAAACTCAGAGCCAAAGGTATTAGACGTGTGACAGGTAATATTATTATTGACAAAAGTATCTATCGTATTAGTAGTCGTAATAACTCTGGGTTTGATAAAAATCGTTATAGTCCCTATAATGCCATGCCTGATGCTTTAATGTTTAATCAACGTAAAAGTACCGTCTGTGTGGCTCCTCAGGGAAGAAAAATTTATATCAAAAAAGATGTACCTGATTTAAGTTATAAAGTTATTAATAGATTACGAGTTGTCAATGGTTCTTGTCGAGGTAGCCGTTCGTGGCCTAAGTTGACTATTAGAAAAAATACTATGATTTTCTCAGGAAAACTCTCTAAACATTGTCCAGATAGAAAAGTGTGTAAAGTTATTACAAAACCTCATCTCTCTTTCTACTATACATTGAAAAAAAGAATGCAAAAAAGAGGAATTAAGTTTTCGGGAAGATTGAAGCTTAAAAAGACACCAAGAAGTGCCAAATATCTCTTTTCTCATCTCTCAAAAACACTCGAAGAGGTTATCTCAGTTACCGCTAAAAAGAGTAATAATCTTTTTGCAAGACAGTTGATGTTAACTTTAGGGTTAAAAGAGTTTGGTAAACCTAGTACCTTGCAAAAAGGGCGTAGAGCAATAGAAAGAATTCTTAATCGACACCACATTCTAGAAAAGGGAACAACCTTTATTGAGAACGGTTCAGGTCTCTCTCGGGTCTCTAAAATTACAGCACGTTCTTTAGGAAATTTACTTTTAGATGGCGAAAGAAACTATGGACAACGCTGGATGGATACCCTCTCTATCGCAGGAATTGATGGAACAATTAGACGGCGTTTTGCCAACTCTACTGTTTATGGTCGAGCTTGGATGAAGACAGGAACGATTAAAAGGGTTGCTAATATTGCAGGATATGTAGAGGGGGCTTCAGGAGAGCGTTATGTTGTGGTTGTTTTAGTTAACGATAAATACTCGGCACGTTATGGAAGAAGATTGGCTAACACCGTTATTCAGTGGGTAGCTGATACACAATAAGGGTATAGATGTGAATAACTCTATTTTAGTGATTATGGCAGGAGGAAGAAGCTCTAGAATGGAGAGGGATAAAGCCCTACTGCCCTTTGATGATAAAAACTCTTTGGCAGAATATCAATATGAAAGGTTTAAACCTCTTTTCTCTAAAGTCTATATCTCTGCTAAAAATAATAAGTTTGACTTTCCTGTTGAGATTATAGAAGATTGTTATCCCGACTCCTCTCCATTAGTAGCGTTAGTCTCTATTTTTGAACAGTTAGATGTGAATGAAGTGATGATTTTAAGTGTTGATTCCCCTTTTGTTGATATTGAAGTTTTTCGTCAACTAAAAGATAGAGGAGAGATAGATAGTATGGCTGTTGTGGCAGAGTCTCCTCGTGGAGTAGAGCCTCTTTGTGCAATCTACCAACGTTCTATTTTACCTGTAGCAAAAACGATGATTCAAGAGAATAGACATCGGTTACAGAGGCTTTTAGAGTCGGTTAAGACTCAAAAAGTATTTATTGATGATAGTCATAAATTTATGAATCTTAACTATTTTTTTGAATATAAGTTGGCAAAAACATTATCTTCTAACATCTGACCCATAAGGTTTTTTGTAAAGTAGACAAATTTTTCAAAGAGTTCACTCTTATACTTATCTTTGTGATAAATCATAAAAAAGTGACGTTTACATTCAAAGTTTTTAAGAGGTACTTGAATCAGTTTTTTCTCTTCGATTTCATTTCTAACCGCAATTTTTGAAATACAAGTGAGACATTGATGGTTCATAAGTAAAGATTTAATAGATTCGGTATGCCCTAGCTCTAAAAAGATATTAATATGGTCAACTTTATCTTTAACATAGTCTAGAAAAACTTCTCTTGTACCTGAACCCTCTTCACGTAGAACCCATTTCTTGTTTTGTAGCGAGTCTATAAAACACTCTTCTTCTAAACTTGGGTCGGTCGTTACAACAATAAGTTCATCAACACCAACAATCTCTTTTATAATATCAGCATCATTGACCATGCCTTCAATAAATCCGACATCAAGCTTTCCCTCTTTAATTTGTTCGACAATATTTTTGGTATTGCCCTCTTTAAGAGCTACTTTGACATCAGGATAGTTATTCATATAGGAACAGATAATTGGGGGCATCATATAGTCAACAACGGTTGTACTTGCTCCTACACGAACCATCCCTTTGTTGACGGTATTTTTGAACTCATACTCTATATCGTTTATTTTCTTTACAATAGGTTCAATCTCTTTTTCAAAAGAGCGACCCATCTCATTTAGTATTAATTTTTTATTGATTCTGTCAAAGAGTGGATTACCTAAAATTTTTTCTAGTTCCTTTATAGACATAGAAATTGCCGATTGACTAAGACCCATCTTTTTAGCCACATTGGTAAGGTGTCCCTCTCTTACAACATTTAAAAATATCTCCATTTGACGGAGGGTTAGTTTATCTTTTTTATCTCTCATAAAGTTATTATATCAGAAAAATAGTTTGTTTATTAAATTTTCATCAAAAAAACTGAATAACTTCATAAAAAGTGTAAAATTAGATTAGGTCAACACCCTTTTCGCCTTGAATCATAGCACCAATAACATAGGCATCTGTATTGGCACAAATGCTCTCTACATCTTCGCCATCTACCACAAGTACCATACCTACACCCATGTTAAATGTTCTAAACATCTCCTCTTCACTGACATATTGTCCCATGAATTCAAAAATAGGAAGAATTTTTAAGGCATCTTTACTTACCTGAGCTCTCATTCCCTCTGGAAGTACACGTGGAAGATTTTCGACAATACCACCACCTGTAATGTGTGCTAGAGCTTTGATTTTTTCTCTGTTAGCTTTAAACTCTTTTACATAAATTCTTGTTGGTTCTAACAGTGTATCAATAAGAGGTTTTCCATCAAATTCAGAATCTAGGCTCATTCCCAGCTTATCAAAAAAGAGTTTTCTTACCAGTGAATAACCATTAGAGTGAACCCCTGAACTTGGAAGAGCTAAAATTACTTGCCCCTCTTTTACATTAGCCAATGTATCCATTTCGCTACGCTCTGCAATACCTACAGCAAACCCTGCCAAGTCGAAATCGCCATCAGAGTACATCCCTGGCATCTCGGCAGTCTCTCCACCTACCAGTGAACATTCACTTCGTCTACACCCTTCTGCAATACCTGCTACAACATCTTTTGCATTTTCAGGAACAAGGTGTCCTGTGGCATAGTAGTCAAGAAAGAACATTGGTGTACCAAAGTTACAGATAAGGTCATTGACACACATCGCTACAAGGTCGATTCCTACAGTATCGAATTTATTGCTATCAATAGCTAGTTTTAATTTTGTTCCAACACCATCAGTTGCTGAAAGAATAACAGGCTCTTTATAACCTGTAGGTAGAGCATAAGCACCTGCAAATGAACCAATTCCTCCAATAACATTTGAATCAAAAGTCGATTTTACATCAGCTTTAATGGCCTCTACAAAATTATTACCTGCATCAATATCTACACCTGCATCTTTATAGGATACTTTTTCCACTACTTACTCTCCTTATCTGTTTCATTACAGAGAGGAAATGCTGAATTGAGTACTTTTGAAAGATAGCAAGACCCTGTTAGACCACTTACCACCAATATAATCATTAAACTCACTTGTAACATAAAAGCAGCCTTTAATGACCCTATTGCCGATAGCATTAGAACCATTCCTAATGCTGACGCTAAGATGATTTTGAGTAACTTCTCAACACACATAATTTGCTCCTGTAATTTTTTGCGTATTATAGCCTAAGTTAACTGTTGAGTGTACGACCCAACTTAGCTTCTACTGAAGCTACTTTATTGTTTAATCGACCTACCGCTCCTTCACGCCAATCTATTTTAATTGAGCTATAAACCCGTCCACAATCTTGCTGTAATTCAATATAGGCTTGGTTGATAACCGCTAAAACCTCTTCGACAGTTTCCCCTTCTATAATTGTACCCATGGGTGTCAGTTGATAGGGAAGACCACTCTTATCTACAATATCTAAAACACGGGCAACAAAGATACTTTTACTTTGGGTCTGTTCTGTTGGAAACATTGAAAATTCTACTAATGCACTCATTTTTATCCTTCTATTTTAAGTAAAACATCATACAAAAAATGGAGTTTAATTATGGTAAAATTTGTTTTTATATAAGGAAAATTAAAATGTATCAAAAAATATTACCCCTTACTTCTTTATTTATAACCCTAGGATTTTTTATAGGGTGTGGCAATATGGAGACAACCTCTTCTTCGCAAACCATCAAGCTTCGTGCAGGTACTCCTAGCGAAGAGAATCACAAAAAGGCTGAAGTCTCATTTCGTGATTTAAATTTTACCCAAGCACTTGTTTATGATAAGGCACAACTCAAAGAGGATTTAAACTATTTTAGAGAGCAGAGTGCTGAGATAGCACTAGACTATAATAATATTGCATTGGACTATGCGAAGCTTAAAGAGTTCAACCAATCTCTAGAGCTTTATAAAAAAGTGATAGCCATAGATGATACTGTTTTTGAAAGAAATAGCACAGAGAGAGCCACTACTTTTTATAATATAGCCTCTACCTATGAAGCCTTAACCAACTATAAAGAGGCGCATAACTACTACTTGAAATCTGTTAAAATTGATAAGAATAGAGAGAAACTATTGATAAGTTATCAAGATATTGCAAGGGTCAATAGTTATGAAGGTAATAACAAAGAGGCACTACTCTATTATCAAAAAGCACGTAATATGGCATTAAGCCTAAATAAAAACGAGATAACTATAGCTGTGATAGAAGAGGCGATAGCTGATGTGAAAAAGAGAATGCAGTAGATGTATGATGTGATTATTATTGGTGCAGGAGCCAGTGGATTGGTCTCAGCTATTATTGCAGGACGGCGTGGAAAAAAAGTACTTCTATTAGAAAAGAATAGTAAAGTGGGAAAAAAACTTTTAGCCACAGGTAATGGTCGATGTAATATTACCAATCAACGCCCTACCCTAGAACATTTCTATTCACATAATCCTAAGTTTATCGCTCAGGTTTTGAGTGGCTATAACTATCAGTCAATAAAACAGTTTTTCAAGTCGATTGGTTTAGAATTAATTGAAGCCAAAGAGGGCAAAGTTTTCCCTATGTCACTACAAGCATCATCTGTAGTCGATATGTTGCTCTATGAGTGTGAACAACTTGGAGTAGAGATTAAGCTAGAGAGGGAAGTCTTAGATGTGAATAAGTTAAAGCATGGTTATGAGGTAAAATATAATAGAGGGTGTGAAAAAGCCTCTGCTATTATCTTTGCCATGGGACACTGCTCTGCCCCACAATTAGGTGGGGTAGAGACGGGTATTACCCTTTCCAAAAGGCTTGGACATCGGATTATCAAGTCGTATCCTACTTTGGTTCAGCTCACTTCAGATGTGAATAACTTAAAGGCTATGGCAGGTGTCAAAGTTGAGAGTAGGGTACGTTTTACATCTCAACAAGGGAAAATTATTCAGAAACAGGGCGATGTTCTTTTTACCTCTTATGGTATTTCTGGTTTGGCTATTTTAGATATTAGTCGTTCTGTGATGCAAGAACTTATTTACATTCCTACTGTAACTTTAGAGATAGACCTAATGCCAAAACAGAGTAGTGAACAACTCTTAGCATTGATGAGAAAGAGCTTGGTTAAAAAGAGTAAGAAACCTTTGAGTTTATGGATGCAAGGGTTTATTAATAAGAAGCTAATACTTCCTATTCTTGAACCCTTGAAACTGCAACATGAAAATGTAGGTTCGATTATGTCGAACAAACTTGCTTTAGATGATATTGTAAAGCAAATTAAATATTTTAAATTTAAAGTAAATGGAAGCCGAGGCTATAAGGGAGCTGAAGTGGCAACAGGAGGTGTAGATACTCTAGATGTTAATCCTTTGACTATGGAGTCCAAAAAACATAAAGGTCTCTATTTTACAGGGGAACTATTAGATGTTGATGGCGATAGGGGGGGCTTTAATTTATATTTTGCTTGGGTATCGGGATTAAGAGCAGGAGAGCTTTTGTAAAGAAAGAGATAAATAGTTGATACCTAAAAGGAGAAAAGTTTTTATTACAAAGGAGAAGTATCTTTTAACTATTTATCTTAGAAGAGTAGACTCTTCATGAGTAGAGTAATGAGTAAAGGAGGTAAAACTCTTCTACTCTACGTCTTTCATAAGTGTATTATAAGGTAAATCTGTAAACTGATGAATAACAAAAAGAAAACAGTAAGTTAACAGAATGACTAAAGAGCTATTTAAACTTCTTTTTCCACTCTTTTTCAAATTTTTTACGTTTTAAAATAGAGAGTTTTTCGATAAAAACTTTACCCTCTAAGTGATCAATTTCATGTTGAATGGCAATGGCTAAAAAATCATCACTATCAATACTTTTCTTATTCCCATGACGATCTTGATACTCTAAAACAATATGAGCAGAGCGTTCAATATCTTCATAAACACCTGGAATACTCAAACACCCCTCTTGGTGTTTACAAGAGCCCTCTTTTTTTACAAAAATAGGGTTGATAATCTCTATGGTATCCTCTTTTACTGGTTTGGCATCTTCATTATCATCTTTAGGAATATTAATAATTAAGACACGTTTATCCACACCAATTTGAATCGCAGCTAATCCTACGCCATTTTTAGAGAGCATAGTATCGTACATATCCTCAAGAAGGGTATGAAGTTCAGAGTTGAACTCTGTAACCTCTTTAGAGATAAGTTTTAGCCGTTTATCTGGATAGATGACAATCTCACGTACCATTAGTGACCTTAGTTAAAACTCTTGGTTAAGATTTGGTCAATCAATCCATACTCTACAGCTTCTGATGAGGACATAAAGTTATCTCTTTCAGTATCTTTTTCAAGTCTTTTGGCTGTTTTACCACAGTTCTCTGCCATAATCTCATTGAGAGTATCTTTGAGGCGTTGAATCTCTTGTGCTTGAATCTGAATGTCTGTAGATTGTCCTTGGGCTCCACCTGATGGTTGGTGTATCATTATTCTTGCATTAGGTAGCGCATAACGTTTTCCTTTTGCACCTGATGATAAAAGAAAGGCACCCATAGAAGCTGCTTGACCAATACAGATAGTAACAATGTCTGGTTTGATATAATTCATAGTATCAAACATAGAGAGACCTGATGTAATAACCCCACCTGGAGAGTTAATATAGAAGTAAATATCTTTATCTGGGTCTTGTGCTTCTAGGAAAAGAAGTTGTGCTACAATTGTTGATGCCACTTGGTCATTAACTTCGCCACTTAGCATAATAATTCTGTCTTTGAGTAGTCTTGAGTAGATGTCATAGCTTCGTTCGCCACGACCTGTCTGCTCTACAACATAAGGAATATAACTCATTAATAGTACCTTTTATAGTTAAATTTTAATTGTTAGGAGAATACACTTTTTTTACTTAGAAAGCTATAATTGTTTTGAATAATAGAGAGATTATGGTCAGTAATACAACCCTACAAGATAACTGTAGGGTCAATTTTATAAACCATTATAAAAAGTAGTTAATTATTGCTCAATTCCAATAATTTTAGCAAAGAGTTTATCTTCAATCATTCCCATTTTTACAGCAGGAAGAAGATTGTTTTGTTGGTAGTACTCTATAACTTGTTGAGGGTCTTGACCACTCATCATCGCTTCATAATAGATAGTTTGAGAAACCTCTTGGTCATTCACTTCGATGCCCTCTTTTCTTGCTAGTGCATCAACAAGGAATGTTGCTTTTACTGATTTGGTTGCATCTTCTCTTACAGACTCTCGAAGCTCATTAATCTTCTCATCATTATCTTTGTAAGTTGCAAGCTCCTCTTCACTCATGTCTTTGGCTTTATTATTAATCTGTGCATCAATCTCTTGGTCTACAATATTTTGAGGTAGGTCAAAGTTATACTCAGCAACTAGTGTTTCAATAAGCTGTGGTTTAAGTGTTTCGTTATAAAGCTTAGATACTTTTTCAGATTTAATCTGTTCTGAGATTTTCTCTTTTACTGTATCTGCTGTTGCACTATCATCTCCAGGAATTAAACGTTTAATCATCGCTTCATCAAGTTCAGCTTTAGCTTTAGATTTAATCTCATTAATGGTTACGGTAAATACAGCCTCTTTACCTGCAAGGTCTGCTGATTGGTAATCTTCTGGAAAAGTGACAGTAATATCTTTTGTCTCTCCCTTGTTCATTCCTACCATCTTCTCTTCAAATCCTGGAATAAATTGACCTGAACCAACAACAAGTTCAAACCCTTCTGCTTTTCCACCTTCAAACTCTACACCATCAACTTTACCTACAAAATCAAAGTTTGCTTGGTCATCATTAGCTAAGGCTCTCTCTTCTTTAATTGCTTTAAATGGAGCATTATTGTCTAGTAGTGTTTGAAGTCTCTCTTCTACTTCACTATCTTCAACAGTTGGTTCATCATAGCTTGGTGCTAGTTTATCATAACCTTCTGCCTCAATAATTGGTCTAAGTGAAATGGTAAGTTCAACTTCAATTCCATCTTCTACTTTCTCATATTTTTTAAAGATAGGGTCTGCAATAATATCTGCTTGGTTAATCTCTAAATCTTTTTTTGCACCCTCAACAATTTCTTGAATTGCTTGTTGTTCAGCATCTTGATTTAGTTGCTCTCCATACATTTTTTTGATAGTTGCTACAGGTACTTTTCCTTTTCTGAAACCATCTACAGAAGCAGTCTTTGCCAGTTGTTTTGCTGCTTTTGTTATATTTTTTTCAATATCAGTAGACTCTACCTTTGCTACTACCAATACGTTTGCTGTATCGGTTTTTGTTGCTGTAATATTCATTACAATCCTTTTTATCCAAAATAATTTGGGAATTTTAGCAGAATTAGGCTAAAACCCTTTAGCTTAAGTAAACAAAAAGGAAAAAAATGAAATATAAAGTTCAAATTCTTCTCGTATTAATACTCTTTTGGGGCTGTAGCTCTCAAAGTTCAAATCAAGAAGAGAGAGTCGCCTCTGCCACAGATAAATATCGTCTGATTTGGAATGACAATCCCCAAACGACCATGACTATTGGGTGGAATCAAAAGAGAGGCAAGGGGGTTGTTTTTTATGGAGAAAAAAAAGAT
>Ga0256827_10001834_pt1 | contig 13748 bp, 10 predicted proteins | sample CV84metaG_FD_185977 | JGI IMG/M metagenome (GOLD analysis project Ga0256827, IMG submission 185977) | Hydrothermal vent microbial communities from East Pacific Rise, Pacific Ocean - CV84 | ecosystem: Environmental > Aquatic > Marine > Hydrothermal vents | place: Pacific Ocean: East Pacific Rise... | reverse complement strand
CTAATATTGCTACAGATCAAAGCATAGAGAATCAAACCATTTTTTTTAGAAATGTAAAAAATGGGGATATTAATGAAACCAATCGCTTAATCAAAATGGTTGATATTAATATTGTAGATGAAAATAATCATAGTGCATTGTACTATTCATATCAAAATAGGGATATAAGTATGAGCTTGTTTTTGATAGAGCAAGGAATAGATAATAAAAATATTAAACAAGAGATTTTAAAAGATATAAAAGAAAAGGAACAAAATCTCAAAGGGTTAAAAGATTTCAAAAAAAGGCTTAAAATATGATTTGTCATCCAAAAAATCAATATTTAAGAAATGATACTACTGTTTTAGAGATTGGAACAGAATTAGACAATGGTAAATATAAGATTATAGATATTTTAGGGAAAGGTGGTTTTGGAATCGTTTATAAAGTGAAACGAATTAACGATTTTAAAGAATTAGCGATTAAGGAGTTATTAATCAGTAGTGGTGCTATCTGTATGAGAACTCATTATAATAATAAGGTATCAACCAAAAATCCAAAAATTTTTAATATTTTCAAAGAAAAAGTAAAAAAAGAGGTTAAGTTTTTTTCTCAAAATGAGAATAAAAACAGTAATATTATTGATATTTATGGGTTTTTTGAAGAGAATAATACTGTCTATACAGTTATGGAATATATTAAGGGTTGTGACTTAGAAGAGCTAGTTGAAAAGAATAGATTTTATTTTTCAGAGGTTGAAATTTTAGACCTTCTTGAACAACTCTCTAATGGGTTTAAAAAGATTCATAAAAAAAATATAATACATAGAGATATAAAGCCAAATAATATCATTAGAACAAATAGTGGAACATATAAACTGATAGATTTTACAAATATCAAGATGTTTTTAGAGGAAGAGAGAGGAGTTATTACGGAGATGGCAGGATTGAATACAAAAATCTTTTCACCACCTGAATTAATAAGCACGATAAATAATGAAATAGGAGTTTATAGTGATATTTACTCTTTGGGAATGACTATATATTACTGTTTAAGTGGTAAACTAGATGCACCTGATGCAAATCAAAGGCAAATAAATGATACATTTAAAAATAATATAGATGCACTAGATATAAGTGATAAGTATAAGTCTACTATTACTAAAATGACACACTTGAAGAAAGATAATAGATTTCAATCAATTGATGAGGTGTTAGAGTATTTGGAAGAAATTCCATTTTATAAAAAAAAATGGTATGAACTTTCTTTTGAATTTATAAAAGATAAATTTAATAAAATCTCTTTTTATATATCAAAAATATCATTCCCCTCTATATCTTTACCTAGTATATCGGTTCCCTCTTTTGATTTTAATAGATTAATAAATCTCTTAAAGGTTATAGGTATTGTCTCACTTTTAGCTATTATTTATCGTTTTTTTCCGAGTCTAGAATCTAAAATATGTGATACTCAACAGAAAATGAAAGTATGTAAAGAGAGATACCGTGAAATTGCATTTAGTCCAAATCCAAACTTATCAGACTTAGATGAATTTGAAAAACTTGTAAAGGGAGGTGTTCCAATAAATGAAATCAAAAATCGTAGTGATGAGACAGCTTTAAATCATTTAGCGTATAAAGGGAAATATGAATTTGTTAAGGTCTTGGTTGATAATGGTATTAATCCTAATATAAAAGATAATAAAGGTGAAACAGGTATTTATGAAGCGATTGAGTATTATCCAAAACATAGAAAGTCTTCAATTCAAATGATTCATTTATTAATAAAAAATAAAGCAGATGTAACAGTACGAACAAAAAAAGCCTCGCCTCTCTATTTTGCAGTTAAATATAAACTTGTAGATATTGTTAAAGAGCTTGTAGATAGTGGAGTATGCTCCTCTGAAAAAGGTAGAACATATGGAAAAATTGATATTTATGGTGTAGCCAATAGTGTAAATATTGCTCCTCATAAAAAAAAGATAAAAGAAATTAAAAAACTTCTAAAGGATAATGGATGTTATTAGGGGGGATGTGATAAACGATGTCTCCCCTTATATAAAAATACTTTTCAACATATTATTTTTTAACAAAAAATGATACTTCAAACTATTTAAAATATTATAATCTTTTTTTAGTTAATTTTGGGGAAAATATATGAAAAAACTTAACAGAATTGGCTAAATCTTACTAAAAAAAGTGTAGAATTGGTACAGAAATGAACGATGTTCTGAATTAAATTTTTTCAAAAAAAAGGTTAAAAAAAATGAAAGAATTAGTAAAAGAAATTATTGAAAAAATAAAAAGTAAAAATAGTGAAACATATACTATTGAAAAATTAAAAAAGTTTTGTTCTCCTCCCTTTATTCCCAAAGAGTTTAATTCCACAAAAAACATTGATGAGATAAAAGATGAATTGAAAGCTTTTACTCTTGGTTGTGAACTTTTTTTTAGACAGAAAAATGAAAAATACAATGGAGATAATCAAGAGATAAAAGAGGTAGGGGTCTACCAGTTTCTACAGGCTACATTACAAGATGAAGTAACATCTATCATTCATGATAAAGATTATTTAAAAAATCTTTTAGAATTATATGAAAAAGATATAGAAGAATTTAATGTAAAGATGGATAATGGTTCTGTAATAGATAGATATTCAACGGTAGGTTTAATAAGAGATATCAATCAAGACAGTTTGAGAGTTTCAGCAAATGGAAATATATTGATTGTTGCTGATGGGGTAGGGGGTGGAGAAGATGGAGAGATTGCGAGTCAAAAAGCATCAGATACAGTTCTTAAGTATTTAAATAACAGATATGATAACAAAAGTGATGTCGCAGAAGAGACAATACTAGAAGATTTAAAAAATGCTATTATAGAAGCCAATGAGGTTGTTCTGAATTATGCTAAAGTAAATAGTATTAGTAGTATAGGTACAACTTTAAGTATTGCTTTAATTTATAATAGAAAATTATTTTTTGGTCATGTTGGTGATAGTAGAATATATAGAATTCAGGAAAACCAAGAACCAAAACTTATTACCCAAGATCATTCTTTACCTGAAGTATTGGTTAGAAATAAAGAAATAGATGAAGATGAAAAAGAAAACTATAAGAAAAATATTTTAGTTTATGTGATAGGTAAAAAAGATTTAAAAAAAGAAAATCTACATGTTGGCTGTGATGGAGAGTTGAACAATGAGATTTTATTTTTATGTAGTGATGGAGTTTGGGATATTAAGGGGATAGATAGTAAGTTTACAGCAAATATAGAGATATTAAAAAGATTCATACTCAATAGTATCCCTTCTGATAATGCTACATTTATTAGGTGTAAATTTGATTTCGAAGATACAAAGCCTATGGTTGTAGATATGGTTTCAAAAGAGAAAGAAGAAGATAAAAAAGAACCTATTATTGAAGAAAAGCCACTAGTAAATATTTCTAATAATGTAAAAACTGATAATAATAACAAAGAAAAAAAGAGACGTTATGGTTTAATAGGAGTTGGTCTACTTGGACTTGTTTCATTGGTGTTATTACGATTACCAGATACTAATAATGAAGGTAATACAACAAATAACACTGTTACTGTAAATACAAATTCAAGTACAAAACCTATACCATCAATCGTAGTAGCTCTAAATACTCCAGTTCCTAGTTCTAATATAATAGATATAGATAAAAATCTAACAGATGATTCTCCACTAGTAGTAGTTAATAGTGGTGAGTTGAACATATCAGAGCCATTGATAAGTGAGAGACTGTTAAGTAATAAAGAGAACGAAAATCATAAAACTAATAAAACGGTTAATATACCAAAAGATACGATAAAAAAAGTTGTAGTGGAAACTCCAATTCAACCATTAAAGCAAGTATCTATTTTAAAAACTCCAAAAATAAAACTAAATGCAGATGGAGATGTTTTAAAGTTATCGAATGGTATGCAAATATATTTAAAAAAGAATCTTTTGACATCATCAAGAGATTTTAAACAAGCATCTAATGATTCAAATAGATTATTGTGTGTATTGAAAAATACGAAATTAATAAAAGATATTGATTTAACGGATGAATTAAAAGTTTCTTCTTTTGTTAGTAAACTTAAATTAACGAATCAAAAGAATAATAGAGTTTATATTCTTATTGATATAAAAAAAGGGTGTAAATTAAGAACAGATACTTCTAAACCAAGTAGAGTTATAAAAGTTCAGTGTCAAAGCAAAAAAAAAGTGACACGGAAAGTTGTATCTCCGAAAATAATTACGAAGAAAATAGTAGTAAAAAAGAGTAATGCTGTAAGTGTAAAGATAGATACTAAGTCTTGGAATGATGCAGATTTAATTAAAGTTAATAATAGACTAATAGCTTCATTGAAAAATAATACTATAACTTTAGCCAACGGTAAAGGAGTATGCCTTCATAAAAAAAATAGTAATATATGGATTTGTAAAGTGCCTAATAGAAAAGTTAAATATAGAAATATTACATCTCGTTTAACACATCAAAATTTTGCAAAATCCATAGTAGTAAATAGTTTGCCTGATTCTAACAATGTAAGAATTATTATTACTTTAAAAAAGGGATATAGAGCATCAAAAGATAGGGTGAATGGAAAGCAAGTTTTAGTATTCAAAAAGAGATAGTTTAAGTGTTAATCTTATTGAATATAAGGGGAGTTTATGGGACAAAATATACAACAGTTGCCGATGGGTTATAATAAAGGAATAGGAGTCAAAGATGGCAGAAAACAGTCAATATTTACCTATCGGACATAAAATAAGTGGGCATTATGAGATAATTGAAGTTCTAGGACAGGGAGGATTTGGAATTGTTTATAAAGTTAAAAATAGACATCAGTTAGATGAAATTTTGATAATTAAAGAGCTGTTTTTAAAGAAAGACTCTTTTCGAGTTAGAGGAAAAACAACTGTTGCTACAAATCCAGGGATGAAACATATTTTTGAAAAAATAAGAGGAGATATTGAAAAAGAGGTTGAAATCTTATCCTCTATTAACAATAAAAATATTGTACAAGAGTATGGTCAGTTTGAAGAGAATCAAACCATATATTCTATTATGGAGTATATTGAGGGGATGGATTTAGCAAAATATATTGAAAAACATACTTTTGATGAAGATAAAGCAATAGATTTATTGAAACAGCTTATTCATGGTTTAAAAGAGATTCACCTTAGAAATATTATTCATCGAGATATTAAACCTTCTAATATAATGAGAACAAAAGATGGAGTATACAAACTTATAGATTTTACTAATAATAAATCATATATGGACAGTGAAATCACCATTACAGGTATTACTAGTCAAGGTTATTCGTCACCAGAGTTGTGGAGGAAAAAAGCAAAAGTGGGTGCTTTTAGTGATATCTATTCTATGGGTATGACACTTATTAAAGTCTTAACATTAGAAGACCCTCCTGAAATGGCTGATAGATTTGATGATGCTACTTTTCAAAAGAGTATTGATGAGTTACCCGTTAGTAGTAATTTTAGAGAAATTATTAGAAAAATGACCAATAGAAAGAGTGACAATCGGTTTGAGGATTTGGAAGAGGTAGAGGATGCATTAAAAGTATTAAATGTTAAGGGATATGAAGAGAATATTCCTTTGAAGACAGAACTTATAGATAGTAATGATGTGGTGTCTATTTTAGACTCATCTATCAAAGAAAAGAAAAAGGTTAAAAAAAAATCAATTCGACCTCCTCCTCATAGGAATATAAAAATATTAATGGTATTTATAGGAGTGATTTTTATGCTGGGAGGTATTATCTTTTTAGTAAAGATTATAAAACCCTCAGAGATTCATATAGCAACAGAAGAAAATCTTCAAGATGATACTGCTCTTAAAAAAGAGGCTAAAGAGAAAGAGGAGTGTTCCCAAAGAGATTACGATACGGGAGTATGTAAAAAATAAAATGACAATACTATGTCAAAAAATATAAGGAGAAAGTTATGAAAAAAGCGATGGTTTTAATGGGTTTGTTGTATGCTATAGAGGTTCATGCAGTATGTCACAGTAATGAGGAAAGAGTAACTTATGATATAACAACAGGTTCAAGTAAAGGAACATATTTTGAGATAGGATTAAATTTAGCAAAATATGTTGCACCTGATGCATGTATTAAATTAAAAGTTCTAAACTCAAATGGTTCGATGGATAATGCAACAAAATTAAACTCACCAAATAATATAAAATTTGCAATTGTACAAAATGATGTACTACAAGAGTTAATCAAGATATCAAGAGAGGGACGGGGACAGAAAAGAGTAATGGCAACCAATTTGGTTCAAAACTTAAGGGTTATTGCACCTCTTTATAATGAAGAGATACATATCATCTCTGATGTTAAGTCTGATATTAATACATTTGGTGATTTAAAAGATAAAAGAATAAGTATAGGTAAACAGAAGAGTGGTACAGCTATGACCAGTTATCTGTTATATAAAGAGCTGTTTGGTGAAGAATTGAGAAATTCTAAAACTCAATCATTTGATAAGGCACTTAAAGATTTGGAATATGGTAATATTGATGCCATTATAAAGGTTGCAGGTCAACCTGTACCGAGATTAAGTAAGGAAATGAATAAAAATAGTGGAAAATATCTTAAGTTAGTAACTTATAATGAAAAGAATTCTAATCATCAACCCATAGAAAATTATTATACAGCTGATATAAAAGATAGCAGTTATGCATGGATAGATAGAGATGTTCCAACACTCTCTACCAAAGCATATTTGATTACTTATAATTATAGTAATATGAGAGAAAAAAAATATATTAAAAAGTTTGTAGAAAGTTTAAGAGCTAGACTCCCATACTTGAAACAAAATGCAACAAAAGATAATAAGAAGACTCCTCATGAAAAGTGGAAAGAGGTTTCAGATGAATGTGCACCTTCACTTCCTAGTGGTTGGCAATATTATAGTGTTGTAAATGAGGTATGTAATGGAATTATTTCTCCCACCCCTAGACCCATAAATAATTCTACTAATAGAGGATGTTCACAAAGAGATTATGACACAGGAGTGTGTAAAAGATAGAGAGGAGTACAGGATAAGAGAATAAAAAGGATATGTTGTATTTTTTAGAAAAGAATAAGGGGGAATAAACATGCAAAGCACAGAACACCTAGAGATAGGCTACAAAATAGGGAATCATTATGAGATACAAAAAGTTTTAGGTCAAGGTGGTTTTGGAATTGTTTATCTTGTTAAAGACACTGAAAGACTCAATAACCTTTTTGTAATTAAAGAGCTTTTTGCAAAAGAGTTCTCTTTTAGAAATCGAAACGATACCAAAGTTACCTATAAAACTGAAGCAAAAGCAATTATGAAAAAGATAAAAGAGGGGATTATTAACGAGGTTAATACTCTCTCAAAGATTGAAAATCAAAATGTGGTTCAGGCTTATGGGTATCTTGAAGAGAACAATACCATCTATTCTATTATGGAGTATATCGAAGGACTTGACCTTGGTAAATGTATGGAGGAGAGACGATTTACAGAAGAGGAAGCCAAGGATTTACTGCTTCAGATTATTCATGGACTCAAAGAGATTCACTCTCAAAACATTATCCATAGAGACATAAAACCAAATAATATTATGAAAACACCAGAAGGGCTTTATAAGATTATTGACTTTACAACCAACAAGAAATATTCTGATAATAGTATTACAGCTATCACAGGATTTACAAATCATATTTTTACTTCTCCTGAACTGCAAGAGACCAGAGCCAAGGTAGGTAAATATAGCGATATATATTCGATAGGTATGACATTGCTCAGAGTGCTATCTAGTGAAGAGAGACTTCCCAACTTAACAGACCGATTGATTGATTCTTTAAAAAGTGATAAAAAGTTTCGTTATTATATTGATGTTTTAAATATTAGTGAGGGTTTTAAAGAGGTTATTAAAAAAATGACTGCTTTAAAAAAAGAAGAGAGATATCAAAGTTTAGAAGAGATAGCAGAGGATTTAAATATTACTTCTAAAACAAAGCCAAAAGTAGAGAGTCTTGAAACAGAGATAAAGTTTGATAATGTAGCAGAACCAATAAAACTTATGGAAGAGGCACCTATGATAGATGACTTTAAAAGAGAGTCTGCTAAAACTATAAAAAATTATGAAACTAATATAAAAAAATCAAATATCTTTGATATAGAGAAAGTGATAAAATTTCTTGTTGGTGTTGTGGGCTTTTTAATGGTCATTTTGTTATTTGTATTTTTGTTGAAATAGAATAGAAAGGAAAAAAATGCCACAAAATAGCCAACATCTACCAATAGGACACATTTTAGGTGGTCATTACGAGATAATCAAAATTCTCGGTCAAGGGGGATTTGGGATTGTCTATAAGGTCAAAGATAGACATCAGTTAGATAAGATTTTGATAATCAAAGAGCTATTTATTCAAAGTTACTCATTTAGAAAGGTTAATGAATCAACCATCTATTCAAAATCAGATGCAAAAAATCTTATTGAAAAGATAAAAAAGGATGTAATAGAAGAGGTTAATCTCCTCTCAAAAATACGAAACAGAAATATTGTTCAAGCCTATGGTTATTTTGAAGAGAACAATACTATCTATTCTGTTATGGAGTTTATCTATGGTGTTGATTTGATGGAGTATATAAAATCTAACTCATTTGATGAAGAGAGTGTTAAAGAGTTGCTTTTTCAGCTTATAGATGGGTTAAAAGAGCTTCATTCTCAAAATATTATTCATAGAGATATTAAACCTCAAAATATTATGAGGACAAATGAGGGGGTTTATAAGCTTATTGATTTTACTAATAATAAATCCTATACCGACCATACAATTACTATAAGTGGTATTATAACTCAAGGATATACTCCACCTGAATTAATGGGAAGAAAGGGAAGAGTTGGGGCTTATAGTGATATTTATTCTTTAGGTATGACTTTATATACTCTTTTGTCACTGAAGTATCCACCTGTTTTTGTTGATAGAATGTTTGATGATGATTTTAATGATAGTGTTAATGAATTAAATATTAGCAATGAATTTAAAAACATCATAAAAAGTATGACTCATTTAAAAGTAGAAAAGAGAGTAGAAAATTTAGAGGATATAGAAAAAAAATTTAATAAATATTTAACTTATAAGGATGCGAATAAACTTTTAGAAAAGCTTATAATAGAAAATAAAATGCTTGGAGATGGAGGAATTAATCCCAAAGGAATTAAATTTAATAATAAGGATTCTGTTACATCATCATTTAGTACAGAGGGGTATAGTTATCCTCTAGTTGATGAAAAGGGATTAGTCATATTTTTTGCTAATGGAGAATATAGAGGAAAAATCTTTAGTGTTCAACATGGGATAGGATACTATTATCGTCATATTATAGGTAAATATAACTCTTTTCTTGGTTTTCCTATATCTAATGAATATCCAACAAAAGATGGAGCAAGAAATGATTTTGAGGGTGGATTTATTGAATATAGTCGGGCTAGAAACTGTTTGAATATTTACAGATTTGGAGCAAAAGGTACTTATCTTGTTAATATTTATAAATTTTAAAACCCAAACCTTTTACGTTAAAATACGAAAAACAATCGCAAATTCAAGGTAAAAAGATGCTAATAAACCTAAAAGTAAAAAATTTCAATCCATAAAAGATGAGATAGAGCTATCGTTTGAGGCTGTGGATGGGGTGGATAAAATCAAAATATTTTAAAGATGATAAGAAATGTTAAAGTTAGTTAATTATGTGAGGAAAAGTGATAATAATAATAACTTTTTTAATTTAAAGAAGTTATTATTATAAAAAAGGATTATTTATGAATAAAATAAAAGTTCTATTTATCTCTTCACTTTTATTATTAAGCACTCAATCTATTATTGCTAATGACAAAGATTTTGGTTTATTAAAGATTACAAAAAAAGTGGTAAAAAAATTTATACTTGTTCCTGCTATACTGATTACTGCAGGAGCTGATGCCGTAGAAGAATATCAGGATGGTGGGGATACTGCTGATGTTATTGAAGCAGGAATGCTAGGTGGTGGTACACGACTAAAAGAATCTGTTGAAGAAACGGTTAAAGACTTAGGTAAAATTAAAGATGTTGCTATTGATGAATATAAAAAACATGACTAAAATCAAATAAACATTAAAGGTTTTGGAGAGCCAAAGCTAATAATACAAATCGCAAAACTCTTAGATATTATCCAAATTATGGTGTGGCAGGTGCTGTGCCAACCTTTTGAGCTTGGTTATGCTTCTTTTAGCACTTATTCCTAATGATAGGATTTATCTACGAATTGTTAAGGATAGATTTTATGATTATCTGATGGGTGTTATGAAAATATTTACACATCTCTTCTAAGGAGAAAATTATGAAATCAAATATAATAAAACTTATTTTATTGCTACTATTGCTTACACTTACTCTCGAAGCCAAAGACTACACCCAAAAAAAAGTTACAAAAAACTTTATAAATAAGATGGTTAAAGAACACCATTTCAAAAAATCATATCTCAATAAACTCTTTAGTGATGTCAAGTTTCAAAAAGGAGCATTGGGGATGTTTAACCCCAAATATCGTAAAAAACCGAAAAAAAAGACTCAACAGAAGCGAATACCAAAACATGGAAGTTGGGACAGATATGAGAAGATATTGTTAGGAGACACTAGAGTCAAAAAAGGGGTTGAGTATATGCACGACTACCGTACTGTATTTCGTAAGGTTTATAAGGTGTATGGAGTACCTCCTGAGTATATTACAGCTATTATAGGGGTAGAGAGTTACTATGGGTATAATCGTGGGAAGTTTCCTGTATTTGATACATTAACTACTTTGGCATTTGAGAAAAATAGACGAAGTAAATATTTTAGATATGAACTCAAAAAGTTTTTGCTTCTCTCCAAATCAGAAAAATTTAATCCCAAAAAAGTCAAAGGCTCTTTTGCAGGGGCAATTGGCTTGGGACAGTTTATGCCAAGTGCCTACAAACCTTTTGCTGTGGACTTTAACAAAGATGGCAAAAAAAGTATGCAGACCACCTCTGATGCCATCGCAGGGATAGCCAACTATTTCAAAAAAAATGGATGGAGAAAGGGAAAGCCTGTGGCTGTGAGGGTTACATATGAAGGTAATCGTTATAAAAAGAGAAAAACAGGCTACCCCTATAAATATTCAAGAGCCGAGCTAAAAGGGATAACTCCTAAATATGGAAAATGGAATTATCATGGTAAAGTTAGACTTATAAAGCTTGACAGATATGAGTATGATGAGCTTTGGTATGGGGCTAAAAACTTCTATGTGATAACGAGATATAACCATAGCTCCTATTACGCTATGGCGATACATCAATTGGCTCAAAAGATAAAAGAGGGTTACAAAAAAAAGTATGGAGGTGATTTAAGATGAGAAAAAAGAGCTTAGTACTGATGATGGCTTTTACTGTTTTAATGGTAGGCTGTGGCAGTAAAGCAGAGCTATACACCATGAAAATAGATGTTGCTTCAAAAAAAGAGAATGGCAAAGAGTGGGATTTGATGGGTGGCTCTCCTGATATAAAAGTATTGGTGGACAAGCATTCCCTTGGGCTACCAAAAAGTTGTAGAGATACCTATAGGTGTAATTTAAACTTCACCTCTGAAAAAAATGAGTGGTATATTGAAGTATATGACATAGATATAGACAGTGATGATTTGATAGGAAAAGGGGATTGTGAAGAGGGTGATGAGTGTAAGTTAGGGATGGCTACGGTGAGTGTTTCGGGTTTATAAAAATTTAAAATATTAAAGAAGTAGGGGTTCAATAATGAAAAAAATAATGTTGATAGTTTTAATAAGTTTGGTACTTTCTGCTGAAGTGGATATACCATCAAATAAATGTGCTCTTATTGTTGCATCAAGAAAAACAATGAGTGAAGTTAGAGATTATGTAAAGGATGAGATATCAGAGAAAAAATATGTGACAATATATCAAGCCAATAATGGTTGGTATGCTATAGCATTGGGATTTTTAAAGAATAGTGAGCAAAAAAGTATTATATCAAGGTGGAAACAAATAAACAAAATACCTCATGACTCTTTTTGTGCCAAAGCAGATAAATTTAGTCAAGAAATGGATTTAAATTTAAAAGCTTATAGCTCTGTTATTGACAAGCATAAAGATACAATACAATCGATGTTTGATTATTCCATAGTTGGAGATAAGGTTCATCTTACTGTAGAGGTTAGAAACTACTATAACAAATATAAGCGAGGAGGGCTAACCATCTCATTTCCTCAATTTGATGATGGATATGGCAGTAGTAAAATCAAAATAAAAAGTAGTTCAGGTTTTAAATCTAAAAAATATCCTAAAAACAGTGAAATTTATAATAAAGAATCATCTTCTGCAATGAGTTCAAACTATTTAATGGTTGAGGGATGGAGTGACAAGTGGAATGGTTCTAGTGCTAGACGTATAAAGCTAATTATTGATATAAAAGGAAAAGATACTTTAGTGGCAAATATTCGTGTTGTTGTAAGAAAAGGAAATCATACCGTAGCGATACCTACAGTAGGTCCATTAGACCAACAAGATTACCATGTAAAACGACTCGTAATAGATATTCCAAATTCTTCAAAGAGTCAAAAAACAAGTGTATATCATAAGTATAATAGTTCTAATGGAAATACAAATAGTACTAAAGGTTGTAGTCAGTCAAGTAAACCTATATTGGCTTGTTCCCCTAGTGAAAGAGATAATAAAGCATTTGCTATGTGTGCTGTATCTATGGGGGGATGTAAAATAGCTGTTGGTCTAGTAGATAGTACCAATGAACGTTATGTCGCATCTCAAGTTTGTTCAGCTTACTCCAAAGAGCTTATGGGACAAAAATATACCTTAAATGATATGTTGGGAACTTTTTTTGTGGATGCTGTAAATAATTATGCAGATGAACAGTTGAACTCTGATGATATTTGGTCACAGGGTTTTGGATTTTTGCTTAAGGTTGGTACAACAGGTGCAAAGATACAACAGTTTAATCAATGTATAAATAATGCAAAGCGAAACTGTCAATCAAAATATACAGAGTGGCAACATAATTGTAATTAAAGATTTGTATGAATATAAAGAGTAAAATCCCTATTTTATAGGATTTTACTCAGTATTTGAAATATTGTTATGTATCTACAACATAATCCCAATATCATCAATAATATGCTCAACCAAAGACTTACCACATAAATCCACTTTAGAACGCTCAAAAGCCAAACATTTGTCTGAAATTGGTACATTCCCACGCTCATAAAAACGGATGTTGTAGTTTTTATCTCGTACCGTAATCGCTTCACCGTTGTTGATGATGTGTGGGGAGAATGGGATGTCGATGATTCCGTTTTTAATAGAGTTGAAAACTTGTCTCCATAAAGTATCGGCAGGGTCATTAAATACAGCTTCCATAATGTCGTCTACCATCTCTGTTAGGTTCTCTTCTTCCTCTGCGTCGGTAATGCTTGGAATACCTCTTAACATATTTAAGGTATATTGAGTGTTTCTTACGGCAGAGGCGTTGACCTCTTTGGTTGGGATTCCAAAAGACTCATCTCGGGTCTTGGTAATCATCTTGTCGGCTCGTATCATCGCTGCGATAACGGTTGAGGTGTTGATAAGAGAATCTGAAAACTCTTTGTTTCTTGGGAAAGCACCCATCCATTGGTGGTAGACTAGGTGGATGTCTGCATCGCCACAGCCGATTTTTTCAGCATATTTTTTGG
>Ga0256827_10001833_pt1 | contig 13748 bp, 11 predicted proteins | sample CV84metaG_FD_185977 | JGI IMG/M metagenome (GOLD analysis project Ga0256827, IMG submission 185977) | Hydrothermal vent microbial communities from East Pacific Rise, Pacific Ocean - CV84 | ecosystem: Environmental > Aquatic > Marine > Hydrothermal vents | place: Pacific Ocean: East Pacific Rise... | reverse complement strand
GCAAACCTGTCGATACGTTTAATAGGTGCTACATCGGGATTGGTCAGACGAATACTTTTAAGATAAGCCTCTTCAACCGAGGCATCCAAGTGATCACCCTCCACAGCAGCCATCATTATTAAGGGTTGAGGCACATAGGCATCTAACTCAAAAAGCGGCAAGATAGCAGCCAATAAATCGGCTATCTTTAAACCGTCAGCACGAAGCACATTGGGGTTAAAGCTCTCGGCAGGGAAATGGGCATCGGCCAGGATGATTTCATCGCCATGACCCATTCTATATAGTGTTTCCAATAATTGAGGACTGATAATAGGTGAAATTCCTTTAAGCATAATACTATTTTAAATATGAATTTTATACGAACGATAAGCAAAAATACTTATCACTACAAAACTAATAAAAGGCAAGATAAATGAGAAATTCACTGCCGGAATACCTGCCACCGTTCCTAAATCGATGATTGCTCCCTGCAATGGTGGCATTAAAGCACCACCCACAATAGCCATCACCAGACCTGCAGCACCTAATGTGGAATGTTTCCCTAAACCTACTAAAGCAATACCATAGATGGTTGGGAACATCAGAGACATAAAAGCCGAAGTAGCTATTAATGCATACAAACCACCCATGCCATCAATTAATATAACAGCCGTGGTAGTCATCATGCCACCCACAGCAAAAATCATTAATAACAATCTGGCGTTCATATATTTCATTAAGAAAGTACTGACAAACCTACTACTCAGGAATATCACCATAGCTATGATATTATAGTTTTGTGCTTCGGCTTTTGAGATGCCCAAACGTCCGGCATAATGAATGATAAAGGTCCAGACCATGATTTGAGCTGCCACATAAAACACCTGAGCAATCACTCCTTCGCGATAGCGGGCATTTTTGAATAAGAACTTAAATGATTCGGCGGTTTTTACTTTCTCGTCTTTTTTATTAGTTTCCGGCATCTTCATTAAAGCAATTACCACAAACATCAGAATCACTACCAATCCTAAAATCACATAAGGGTCGCGGATAATCTCCAAATCATGGGTCCTGATCACAGCCTTTTGAGCCTCACTCAGGGTAGGAAAAATCAAATCGCCCACAGCATCTCGTTTATCGGATTCCAGAGAAGCCAGTATAAACTTTGAGGCCACAAACATCCCCAGCAAAGAACCCATAGGATTAAATGACTGCGCCAGGTTTAATCTTCGGGTAGCCGTTTGCTCATCACCCATAGAAAGGATATAAGGATTGGCAGTAGTTTCTAAAAAAGCCAGGCCAAAAGTAAGGATGTATAAAGAGCCTAAAAAGAAGCCAAACATCTCGAACTGTGCTGCCGGATAAAACAATAAAGCACCCACGGCATACAGACCTAAGCCTAATAAAATACCTTTCTTATAGGAATACTTATTGATAAAAAGCGCTGCCGGAATAGCCATAGTAGCATAACCACCATAAAAAGCAAACTGGATGAGCGCCGCCTTAGCATTCGACATTTCCATAACTGTTTTAAAAGCAGCCACCATGGGATTGGTGATATCATTAGCAAAGCCCCATAAAGCAAACAGACTGGTAATGATAATAAAAGGAAATAAAACCGATTTCGAAACTACTATGTCTTTCTTTTGCATCATTTAAAAATTTGCTGCTATCACTTTTAACACATCTAATTCTTTATCGGTTAAGCCCTCGGGTGAATAACCGGCTCCACGAGTTAAGAAGAAAATCTTTGCCGATTTGGCCATGATATCAATATTATCGAAAGAGTCAATAATAGAATCGCCGATACAGAAAACGCCATGCTTCTCCCATAATACAATAGGGTGTTTTTTCAATACCTTTAAAGATTCGGCGGCAATATCATCGGTACCGGGTGTTACATAAGGCACAAAGCCCATCCCCTCGGGAACAAACACCATGGTTTCGGGATGCATACTCCAAAGCAGTTTATTCAGCTTCTCCTGATCACAGTAGTCTTTTATCTGCGTTAATGCCACTAATTCGGTGGCATGCGTATGTAAAACCACCGTCTCGTGCGAGCCTCTCTGCTTTACCATCTGATGTATTCCCAAATGTGTGGGAAACTCCGAGGTAGGCAAAAAGATATCTTGATCGTCTTTTTCTCTCGAAAGGATATAATAACCTGTGCCATCATCGTTTAACTGAATCAGCAAAGCATTATCTAAAGGCTTACGGGCCAAATCTCTCATTCTTTTTCCGGTGCCTGTTACCAGGAATGACAAGCCTGCCAATTCAGGATAATGAGTGTTGATACTCACCAAGTGATGGTTGGCAACATTAATGGAGCCTTGAGGAATTAGAGCGGTGATATTTACAGAGATATTCCCTGCATTGCGTTCAGCCCAGCCTCTCTCCCAAAGATATCCGGCTACTTCGGCTACATCATTAAGTAATTCGTTTAATTGTGGATTATTTTCTGTTATTTTCATTGTTAAATATGTTTATCAGAATGTATTTACATTGGTATTATAGCTCGCTAAGATAAAAGAAATTAGCACAAGATATTGATAAACTTTTTAACGTTTAAAGCTATTTCTTAACAAAGATAAATGTGTGTTAGCATTATAATAACAAAGAAAACATATAATGAAAGAAGAGAAATATAGTGCAGAAGACTACTATTAGTCGTTTAATCTCTTTTTGAGAATTGCCGCCATGGCTTGCTGTAGCTTGAGAGCTTCGGCACGAGCCTGAGCTGCAAAATCCTTAGCCTGACCGGCATAGATGATGCCACGGCTAGAGTTCACCAACAAACCCACAGAGTCGTTTAAACCAAAATCGGCTACTTCTTGCAGACTACCACCTTGCGCCCCCACGCCGGGTACTAATAAAAAATGATGTGGTACAATCTCACGTATTTGCCTGAGCATCTCGGCTTTGGTAGCCCCCACCACAAACATCAAATTATCTTCGGTTCCCCATTTACTCACGGTTTTTAATACAGTTTCGAATAATCTGTTTTTTTCGTAAACCGACTCTTCATACTGGAAATCAAAAGCCCCCTGATTAGAAGTTAAAGCCAATACGATGGCCCATTTATCAGGATATTGTAAAAACGGTGTGATACTGTCCTCACCCATATATGGGGCCAATGTCAAAGAGTCGAAACCCAGGTTCTGATAAAAAGCTTCGGCATATTTTTTACTTGTGTTGCCAATATCTCCTCGTTTGGCATCAGCAATGCTAAATAAATCATCGCCAAAAGTATTTAGGTAATCAATGGTCTTCTCCAAACTTAGCCAACCTTTAGCACCCATGCTTTCGTAAAAGGCAATATTAGGTTTATAGGCCACAGCCAAATCATGAGTAGCATCAATAATTTGCTTATTAAACTCAAAAACAGGATCTTCCAGATCTAATAAATACTTAGGGATTTTATCTAAATCCGTATCAAGACCTATACAAAGAAACGACTGTTTTTTTTGTATTAATTGCGTGAGCTGCTTTTTATTCATAACTGAGGTACTATAAAGAGTTTTCTTGTTCCTTTAATCGTTCGGCATTTTCGGCCATCTGTAGCTTATCAATAATCTCCTGAATATCGCCATCTACAATATTACTCAAATTATAAAGCGTTAGGTTTATTCTGTGGTCGGTAACCCTGCCTTGAGGATAATTATAGGTTCTGATCTTGGCCGATCTGTCACCGGTAGACACCATGGTTTTACGCTTATCAGAAATCTCATCCAAATACTTTTGATGCTCTATCTCGTATATTCGGGAACGTAATACCTTCATGGCTTTATCGAGGTTCTTTAGCTGCGATTTCTCATCCTGACAGGTAACTACAATTCCGGAAGGTTTATGGGTTAAACGAATGGCAGAATAGGTGGTATTTACCGACTGTCCGCCGGGTCCCGAAGAACAATAAGTATCTTTACGAATATCAGCAGGGTTTAATGTAATATCGAACTCTTCGGCTTCGGGCAGTACCGCCACGGTAGCCGCCGAGGTATGCACCCGGCCTTGTGTTTCGGTTTGTGGCACACGCTGTACACGGTGTACCCCCGATTCATATTTCAAAGTACCATAGACATCGGTACCACTCACATTCACAATCACTTCTTTAAAACCGCCCACTGTACCTTCGGTAATATCAACTGTTTCGAATTTCCAACCCTTCGATTCACAGTATTTCTGATACATACGATATAGATCACCGGCAAAGATACTGGCCTCATCGCCACCGGTACCGGCTCTAATCTCAAGTATTGAATTCTTAGCATCCTGGGGATCTTTAGGAATCAACAAAATACGGATTTCCTCATCCATCTCTGCTTTTCGTTGTTCCAGACCTACAAGCTCTTCTTTAGCCATATCTCTAAATTCCTCATCTGTTTCGTTACTGATGATTTCTTTAGAAGAGGCAATATTCTCCACTACATCTTTATATTCGATATAGGCTTGTACTATGGGCTCTAGTTCTTTATAGTCCTTATTTAGCTGAACAAATTTTTTCATGTCGGCAATCACTTCCGGATCGGACATTTGTTCGGCTATTTCTTCGTATCTGTTCTTTATGGCGGCTAACTTCTCTAACATTTCAAAATTTTTGCGAAAATACAAAAAATATAAACATCTATTGGAGAATAAACAGGCTGAAGATTCATTCAACAGGTTAGGAATGCCCTAATGAAGAATCATCAAAATCGAGTTGGTATTTCTCTATCAAACCTAAGATGCCCTGTTTTATTTTTTCAGCATTTTCGATATCACCGGCTTCCACCATTTTCTTATATCTCTCTAATGCTCTCTTCAACAAAACCTCCAACTCCTTATCCACATATCGGTCATTAATAATTTCGCTGGGATACTTTGCCTGCACCTCCGAAGCCATCCCTAAATAAGTGGCCGCCATATCCATTCTATTCATGTTGATAGCTTGTCGTGCCACAGCGATATACGATAAATAAATATCATAAACCGCCTTGGATTTGTATTGATGAAAGTCCTCAGAGTTATTGATATGCTTTGCAAATTCAATAAAAGCTTCTAATCTCTTTATTTGAAAAAGGGCCCAGCCGGTTTGTTTCTCTTCCAGTAATGACGAAATGTTTGCTATACTTTTTTCTTTATAGAGGTTTTGAAATCTCTGAATGGATGCCAGCTGAATACTATCAGCCCCTAAAATCCAGTCTACCTCCGGAAAGCAAAAGCTCTCATACGAGTTCTCATCCATCTTAAGATATAAATCGGTATAAAGGCCTATATCTTTCTGTGCGATGGTATAAAAATCATGATCGGCTTGCATTTGCGCCATTACCAGGGTATCGGCATTTACATCAACAGATTTACAAGCCTCTTTTAAGGATGCTATTTCCAACGACAGCAAATGCTTCCTGATTCCCATGGCTCTTAACAAACCCGATGGATCATTCCCTTCGGCTTTAACAAACTCCTGATAAAAACTCAGCTTCTCCAACTCATGATAAATAGCCAGCCATCTTTGCTTATACAATAAGGCATAAGGAGCTCCCGAAGGTGGCATACAAACAACCTGTTCATCCAATAAAAACAAAGCCGATTGGTAATCATTAATCCATTCCCATTGTTTATTAAAATCAACGGCATCAATTATCCTATCCCACTCCACATCTGCAATAGCAAAATCCCAATCTTCGGAGAAACGCTGATGCTTGAATGAAAAACTAAGATCCTGGTAATTATCAATAATATCGTCAAAGGTCTTTACGTAAACAAAATCGTCTCCGTTTTTAACCACTAACTTTATCTTCTTTAGTTTGGGCAGTATCCAATGGGGTTTATTAAAACTATAAAACGAGAGATGCCCATTTTCTTTTGTATGACGAAATGTCAAGGTAGTTTCGAAACTATGATCCTGCATGCGTTTCACCACATACGACACATGATATGTTTTAGTGGCATTCACGTCTTTAATATCAATACTATTGGCATAAGATAAAGCATGCACCAAATCGGGATTCATCTGATAATGAGTAGGACCCGTAAAAAGATATTGAAGATCAGGAATCACACCTTCCTTCACCTTTTCCTGCCCTTTCACAGCTGTGATGATGAAGAAAAAAACAAGTGCAAAACTTGCTAAGCTCAATGAATTAGCCTGCTTCATAGTTTATAAAATAGTTTTAAATATGGCCGCAATTTATTAAACTTATCGATTGATATTAAAGGCGTTTGGTTTTTTTAACATCAAAGCAATGTTAATAAGATATTGAAAAAGATATCATCCGATGACTTCTCTCCGGGGGCTCTTCGAATAATAACCGTATAAGACTAAAAATATTGCATTAAGAATTATTTGAACACATCTGCCATGCTAAAAAAGCCTTGTTGTTGCAAGAGCCATTCAGCCGCTAAGAGAGCCCCTTCGGCAAAACCTTTTCTGTTTTTGGCTTCGTGTTTAATACTCAGCACATCGATATCCGATTCGTAAGTTACCTGATGTAATCCCGTTACCTGTCCTATTCTTTCGTAGGTAACAGGTAAAATATCCCCCGGCAAGTCTGCCGATGAATTTTCCTGCAGTTTCCATGATTGATATCCCGAATGGTTTTGAATAATATCATGAGCAATAGTAACGGCTGTTCCCGAAGGCGCATCTAATTTCTGAGTATGATGTATTTCGTGAAGGCGGGCTTTATAAGCAGGGAATCTGGCAGTCATTTGAGCCAATAAGTCGTTTAGTTTAAAGAAGATATTCATGCCAATACTGCAATTACTGGCCCATAACAAACTGTGATTCCCGGCAGCGCACTCTTGCTTTATCTCCTCCATCTTATCGTACCAACCCGTCGTCCCCACCACTATAGGCAAGTCGATGGCAAAGCAACGCTTGATATTCCCGATAACAGAATCCGGTGTACTAAAATCGATAGCAATATCTGCTTCTTTCAAAACCTCAGCCTGCTCTTTCCAGTCTGTATCATTATCAATACGAGCCAAAATACTATGCGATTTCTCAACAGCCATCTTTTCAATCTCACGACCCATTTTCCCATAGCCTAAAAGCACTATTTTTAACTTCTGCATATCATTATCCTAATTCGTAATTCGTAATTAACAATTCGTAATTCGTAATTAACAATTCGTAATTCATAATTAACAATTCCTAATTAACCATTCCTATTCCACCCCTAATTTCCAACTAAGGCCTATTCCTGGAGCCATTCTGGGACCAGCCTCGGTAGGCACCCATTGCGGTTGTACACGTATACTCAAATCTTCATCAATATCATATCCATATAAATTGGCATCTACTGCGGCATCTACAATCTGAAGTATATAAAAAACACCGGTCAGGATATACGACATCTCCAGGCTGCTTTGGTAATACTCTCTTTGCGATAATAACTGATCACTGGTATAATTATTAACAAGAGGGTTAGCCGAACTTTGCCCTTCTGGGATTTCTATGCTGATGGCATAAGCTTCTTTAAATCGGTTATATTGGTATTTGTTTTCAGCCACAAAAAACACCAGCGTACTAAAACCCGCATAAATAATGGGGATTTTCCAATACATCTGGTTATAATACTGGCCTAAACCCGGTAATGCTGCCGACATCCAGGTAGCTTTCGAAGGCGAATGATCGGGGAAATAACGATAAACAGAATCGTTTGTATGCTGATATTCTATCACAGGGTTTTGAGCTTGCAAACCAGCATGAGAAAATAATACTATAAATAAAAAAATGAATAACTGAGACCAAATCATGCTTTGGTCTTTAGGGCAATAATGGCATTTTAACAGCCTGTTATTCATTGATATTTTCAATATTTAACATGATCCTTCTTAAATCCTCTTCCGATTTAAAACTAATCATAAGTTTTCCATTACCATTGGCTCCGGCAGTTACTTTTACGTCCCTCCCAATCAGCTCCGATATCCTACCAGAATACTCTATCATAGCAGGTGTTTTTGTTTGGATACCTTTGGTTTTAATACCACCCAAAGGATTCAAAAGATCTTTAACCATTTTTTCCACTTCGCGCACAGAAAGATTATCGGTAATGATCTTCTCTAATATCTTTAACTGACTCAAAGCATCTTCAACGCTAATTAATGCACGGGCATGCCCCATAGATATTTGCTTTGAAGTGAGTGCTAACTGAACCTCGGCAGGGAGTTTCAGTAAACGAATATAATTGGTGATGGTAGAGCGTTTTTTGCCTACTCTTTTACTCACATCATCTTGCGTGATCTCACATTCATCCATAAGTCGCTGATAGCTAATACCTATCTCAATGGCGTTTAAGTTCTGACGCTGAATATTCTCCACAAGAGCCATCTCGAGCATTTGCTCATCATTGGCCACTCTGATATATGATGGAATAGTTTTAAGTCCTGCCAGTTTAGAAGCCCTATAACGTCTTTCACCCGAAATCAACTGGTACTTATTAAAGCCCATCTTACGAACCGTGATAGGCTGGATAATACCTTGTTTTTTAATGGACACAGTTAATTCCTCCAAGGCCATTTCATCAAATTCGGTACGAGGCTGAAAAGGATTGGTCTCAATGGTATCCAGTTCCAGTTCTGCCACAGCTCCTGCCACATAGTTCCCCGAAATATCTTCGGAAGTAATATCGGTATCCGGGCTCGATAAGATAGCATCTAATCCACGGCCTAAAGCTTTTTTCTTACTCATTTATCAATCCTTTTTTTTGATCATTATCCATAGCAGTCATATTGTTTCGCTGCAATACCTCACGCGCCAGATTGAGATAGTTTACAGCTCCGGCACTACTGGCATCGTGCATGATGGCAGTTTCTCCAAAACTGGGCGCTTCTCCCAACTTCACATTCCGACTAATGATGGTTTTAAAAACCATTTTCTGGAAATGTGTTTTCACCTCTTTCACTACTTGTTTCGACAACCTCAAACGCCTGTCGTACATAGTTAATAAAATACCTTCGATATCTAATTTCTTATTCAATCGGGATTGTACAATCTTAATGGTATTCAACAGTTTACCCAAGCCTTCCAAAGCAAAATATTCGCATTGTACCGGCACAATAACCGAATCGCTGGCGGTTAAGGCATTCACTGTTATTAAGCCCAGCGAAGGAGAACAATCGATAATGATAAAGTCGTATTTATCTTTAATCTTATCTATTGTTTTGGCCATCATAAACTCCCTGTTGGGTTTGTTAATCATTTCTATTTCGGCTCCTACCAAATCAATATGAGCAGGTATAATATCTAAGTTAGGGGTGTTGGTGGTGATGATGATATCATTAGGATCGGTATCATCCATCACACATTCGTAAATACTTGTTTTTACATTCTTGGGATCTACACCTAAACCACTGGTAGCATTGGCCTGAGGATCGGCATCTATCACTAATGTCTTACGGTCGAGAACGGCAAAACCAGCTCCCAAATTAATGGCTGTCGTGGTCTTACCCACGCCACCTTTTTGATTTGCTATAGATATTATCTTAGCCATATAATGATTGTGTTTTATTGATTTCTACAAAAATAGAATAATATATTATTGCAAACCATTTTTTTTGTTAACAGCTCACATAAAATAGTGTAAAGAAAGTTAATAAAAGGTGTTTATTTCGATACAAAAAAAGACGTATCTTCTAAGAATCTAAATCGTCAAATTCAATATCCGACATTTTCTTTAGCACCTCATCTCCCTGAACATCATCTTCGTTTTCTTCTTCCTCCGGGATATATTCGCCATTAATAAAACCTACAGCCTGATTAAAACCTTCTAAAAATTTATCAAAATCCTCCTGAAATAAAAACAACTTATGTTTCTCATAAACAAACTTGCCCTGGTTATTATCAAAACGTCTTTTGCTCTCGGTAAGTGTTAAATATTGCTCACCGGCTTTTGTTTCTTTAACATCGAAAAAATATGTTCTTTTCCCTGCTTTTACTGCCTTTGAAAACAGCTCTTCTCTGTGTTGATTCTCTGTGCTCATAATTAGCTATTCCATGTATCGTTTATTAGCGCAAAATTAAAAAAACATTAAAACAATATACCTTTTTATAGAAAAAATTAGTTGATCATTTAACAACTACCTCATCAACAAATAACCAGGCTTTATGGCCTTCTCCTTTATGCCATGGTGGACATGTTCCCACATTTTTTGCTATCACACGAATATATTTGGCTCTTTTATCAGGGAGCCGTATAGCATAAGACACTCTTTGCCGTCTGCTCGACTTAATGGATATTGGTCTATCAAGCTTTCCTATGGATTCAAAAGTCTTATTATCATCGGAGATATAAAACTCCACCCAATCGGGAGCGAAAATCCATTCATCGATAATATGTGCAAAACCTATTGAAATGGTATTAAAATCAATTTCTTTTGGACATTCCAGAGTAGCTATCAGGTCTTGTCCTTCGTAGCCTTGCCAAACACTTTTACCTTCGGTCTGCGACAAATCATCGGCCGAAATTATTCCATCTGTTAAGGCATCTCTACCTCCGCCTGAATAGGTATCAGCGTATGGATATTTCAGATGTACAGCGACTCCCACAGCTTGATGTTTTATCGTCTTATTAGAAGGTTTAGGCAGAAAACTATCCTGATTGTTATCTTTGTATTCCTGACGTAATTCTTTTAGTTTCAACTTTAAATCACGCACTATATCAGCATATTCCGCCTGATGATACAGATTCATTAATTCATGAGGATCTTCCTGTAAATCAAACAACTCCCACTCATCAATATCGTAATAATAATGTATGAGCTTATAACGATAGGTTCTGATGCCATAATGCCGTTTCACGTGGTGAGCGCTTCTGGGATATTCGTAGTAATGATAATACATTTCCTGTCGCCAATCCTCCGGCTCCTGCCCTTTTAAAATCTCCCGAAAAGATTCGCCCTGCATTTCTTCAGGAATATCAACACCGGCATAATCTAAGAAAGTAGGGGCAAAATCGAGGTTTAATACCATATCGTTGGATATTTGTCCTTTGGAAATCTCTTTGGGATACCTGATTAGAAGTGGAATTTTTAAGGATTCTTCATACATAAAACGCTTATCGAACCAACCATGTTCTCCCAGATAAAAGCCCTGATCGGAAGTATAAATCACAATGGTGTTCTCCGTGAGGCCATGAGCATCCAAATAATCTAATATCTCGCCAACACTCTCATCTACCGACTGTATGGTCCCCAGATAATCTTCCATATAACGGCGGTATTTCCATAAGGCCAGATCTCGCCCTTGCGGCAGCTGTTGATAATATGCCTGATTCTTTTTAAAATAAGCACTATCCCAGGCGGCCCTCTGAACAGGAGTCATTCTGGCACGTGCCCAATCATTCTGTTCGTTTACCAATACTGTGGAATTTTCTTTGGTAAGTTTTAAATCATAGCCCATGAACATATCTTTCCACACAGACATATTTTGCGCCTTGGCCGCAGTTCCTCTATTCTTATAGTCATCGAAGAAAGTAGGCGGGACAGGAATTTCTATACTGTCGAAATCATTGATATGACGGATATCAGGCATCCAGGTTCTATGAGGTGCTTTATGGTGCATCATTAAACAAAAAGGTTTTGTGGTATCTCTTTGTTCCAACCAGGCTATTGTTTTCTCTGTGATGATATCGGTAACATAGCCTTCACTCCTTTTCTTTTCACCCATTTCAATGAAATCGGGATTATAATAACTGCCTTGTCCCGGAAGGATATTCCAATAATCGAAGCCCGTAGGATCACTTCCCAGATGCCATTTACCAATCATAGCGGTTTGGTAGTTATGCTGTTGTAATAACTTAGGGAAGGTTTGCTGGCTGCCATCAAAAGTGATGCTATTATCAATAAGTCCATTGATATGGCTGTATTTTCCGGTAAGTACCACGGCTCGTACCGGGGCACAAATAGCATTGGTACAAAAGCTATTATTAAACAGGATGCCTTCATCTGCTAACCTGTCAATATTGGGCGTTTTATTTATCGAATGCCCATAAGCACTAATGGCTGTAGCAGCGTGGTCATCACTCATAATAAAGATGATATTGGGCTTTTCTTTTTCATTCGTAAAATTCTTATCATCCGACTGACAACTCAGTAAAGCAACTAATAAACCTGATAACACCAGACATTGAAATATTTTCATTCTTTAATCTCCTTTTATTTTATAATGATCTCGTCCATAAAAATCCAGGGCTTTCCTCCGGCAGAAGGATGCCATGGGGGCAGTTCATTAATACTTTCAATTTTTAATTGAATATAACGTGCCTTTTGATTCTTTATCAGAACACTGTATGTCACAAATTCTTCGTTAGCTTTTTCTTTGGCAGCCCCAGTTTTTATGATTCTTATAGTTCTATAATCATTCCCATCAGCAGACAACTGAAAGCTGATCTTTTGGGGAGAGAAAATCCAGGCCCCCTGTTTCACCAAAAAACGAGATTCAATTTCGTGAATGATGGTCTCTTTCTCTAAATCAATAAGTATTTCAATATCCTGACCCTGATAGCCCAGGCTCTTACCATCAGCAAAATCCAGGCTTCCCAACACACCATTTATCAGTGTTTTATCACCTTCACATGCATAATCAAACCCCACTTCCCCACTAATATGTATGGCCTTTCCTTTAGCTATATTCTCTACTTTTGTTTCGGCAATAAATACTCGCCCCGGTTCCCTGACACCCACACCTTTGATATTTTTGATTTTATCACCTAATTCTTGCCTGGCAGAATCTGCTATACGTTCCAAATCGGCCACTATTTGAGGATATTTCTCGCTTAAATCTACTGTTTCGCTGATATCCTTATCCAAATCATATAACTCATGATGATGCACCGTGAAGATAGCTGTCGGTCCCGGATAGCCATCTTTTCCGGGTTTTTGGCCTTTATAACTTCTACCCGAATGTGGCAAGACTAATTTCCACTGATCCTTCCTGACAGCGATAAGCCTTTTGCCGTAGTAATAATAAAAGATACGTCGTGGATATGCATCTTTATCACCTCTTAATAATGGTAAGATACTCACGCCATCAATGGTGTTTTTGGGTAAATCGGCACCGGTAATCTCCGAAATAGTCGGCAACACATCAATAGTTGAGGCTATCTTATCACAAACCGATGAGGCTTGTATCCGATGAGGCCAATACATAATAGTAGATACTCTGGGGCCACCTTCCCACATCGTGCCTTTCCCTTCTCTGAGTGGCAAAGCCGAACCGGCATGGTTTCCAAAATTTAACCAGGGACCGTTATCACTGGTAAAAATTACTAAAGTATTCTCAAGTAAATCATTCTCTTTAAGGGTTTTCATCACTTCTCCTACCGACCAATCCAACTCCATCATCACATCGGCGAACAAACCTTTGCCACTCTTTCCTTTAAAATTATCTGAAACAGCAATTGGTACGTGCACCATAGAATGTGGCAGATATAAAAAGAAAGGCTCATCTTTGTGATTCTCAATAAAACCAACCGCTTTTTGGGTATATAGCTGCGTTAGTTTACCCTGATCTGCCAGACAAGCAATGGTATCTATCACATCGTTACCATCGATTAAGGGTAATGGCGGATAATTAGATTTGCGTTCCCCTTTATTTAGAGGTTCTCCTGAAAAATCTACCGGCCACATATCGTTAGAATAGGGCAAACCCACATAGTCATCAAAGCCATGTTGAAGCGGCAAAAAGCGTTTCTGATGTCCCAGATGCCATTTGCCAAAAATGGCTGTGGCATAGCCTTCATCTTTAAGCATCTCGGCAATAGTGGTTTCATCATCATTTAAACCAATGT
>Ga0256827_10001832_pt1 | contig 13754 bp, 6 predicted proteins | sample CV84metaG_FD_185977 | JGI IMG/M metagenome (GOLD analysis project Ga0256827, IMG submission 185977) | Hydrothermal vent microbial communities from East Pacific Rise, Pacific Ocean - CV84 | ecosystem: Environmental > Aquatic > Marine > Hydrothermal vents | place: Pacific Ocean: East Pacific Rise... | reverse complement strand
GCAGGAAATTTTTATAAAAAAGACAATCTATTTCATAAAGCGAGAACTCCTAAGCTGAAATTTATTACTGCACTTTCAAAACCTGATGAAACTATCCTTTATTATACTCCGGTAATGGGCTGGAATAATTACAATAAGTTTATGTTGGGAGCTTTATTCTATAATCATTCCATTTTTGAGAAGAGGTTTGAATATGAAATTATGCCAATGTATTCTTTCAAAACTTATGACTGGAATGGATATTCGAATATGAATGTAAATTTTTATGGTAAAAAAATTATTCGTAGAACATCAATTGGAGTATCAGCAAAGAAATATGCCTACAGCCTCAATAAATTCAATAGTTCATATAGAAAACTTACAGCTTACCTTAAATTTTATTTTAAAAACCCGGCAGGAATTACTAGAATCGACCATCGTGCAGAATTAAGGTATGTAGATGTAAATAAAGATATTATCCAATATACTTATAATCCTCTCACTAAAGATTATTTAGCCCAACAAAATGAATTCAGATACAATGTGCTTGAACTAAAATATATTTACAATAATAAACGTTTGATAAATCCATTTGGGATAGAATCGCAAATTCAAGCAAATGAGTTTATGTGGAAAGCTGATATAAAAGCACATTATGAAATTACTTATAATAAAGTTAATAAAGGTTTGTATATAGGTATTTTTGCAGGTTATTTTCATAGTATGAATATTAGTAATCATGTAGATTTTTCGTATAAAACCAGCTCATGGAATGGAAGTAATGATTATTTATTTGATTATACTTACCTTGGTCGTTCGGAAAGAGATGGTTTGTGGGCTAACCAAATTACTCCTGCTGATGGTGGCTTTTATTTGCCTTCTCCCCTTGGTAGAAGTAGAAATATACTTACAGCCTTAAATCTTCGCTCAAGTATTCCATTTGTTGATGTGATAAAACTTTATGGCAATTTTGCTTATAACTTTGATAACAACGCCTTTGCTCCTTTCCTTTACGAAACAGGTTTTATGATAACTATTTTTAATGGCGGATTTGAAGTATATTTTCCTGCATTTATTTGTGCAGAATATCGCAGTCAATACGACTTGATTCCGGACCATTCATATTGGAATACTGTTAGGTTTACAATGCGCTTGGACTTATTGAATCCATTTGAACAATTAAAAAGACTAAATTTGTAGCCTATTTTGAAAACACAGCAATCACATAAAATATATTTTGTATCGGATGTACACCTTGGTGTGCCAGACTACGATAGCAGCTTGCAAAGAGAGAAAAGGCTTGTTTCTTGGCTGTCTTCAGTACAATCTGATGCTACAGATTTATTTATACTTGGTGATTTATTCGATATGTGGTTCGATTATAAAAGAGTGGTGCCTAGAGGTTTTACTCGTTTGTTTGGCAAATTTGCAGAGCTAAGCGACAGTGGAATTAGAATTCATTATTTCATTGGTAATCACGATATGTGGGTTTTCGATTATTTTGAGAAAGAGTTAGGATTTACTATTTATAGGGAGCCAAAGGCTTTTGAGTTTAATGGAAAGAAATTCTTCATTGGACATGGTGATGGAATTGGCCCTGGCGATTATTCATATAAATTTATTAAAAGAATATTTGCAGGAAAATTGAATCAGTGGTTATTTGCAAGACTTCATCCAAATTTTGGGTTGGGATTGGCCAATTTACTTTCAAAAAAGAGTAGAGTGGCAAATGGAGAGTTTGAGGAAGTTTCCAATGATACTGAAAATGAAATTCTTGTAAAATTTTGTAAATCAAAACTTAAAGAAGAGTGCTTTGATTATTTTGTTTTTGGCCATAGGCATATAGCTTTGGATTATGACTTGGGAGATGGATCAAAATATATTAATCTTGGTGAGTGGGTTAAGAATCCACATTATGCTTTTTTTGATGGGTTAGGTATTGAGCTTAAGAGCTTATAAATGAGGGTTTACAGTATATGACAAAAATTATATATTTGGGCTAAAGCCCATATTATCAATACATAATTAGGCAGGGCATTAATGCCCTGCCTAATAAATACATGGTTCTACGGGCTTTAGCCCAAACATAAAAATCATATAATTGATAAATTAGATATTCTTTTGTGTTTCTGTCATGTACTAAGTTGTGGGCATAAAAAAAGCCCAGATTCATGGGGAATCTGGACTTGCACACTCATTATTAATTGTGATATTAATTCATTGATTTATAGTCGTCTAGAGCTTTCTCGATTTGAATATTCATATTTGGCTGTCCTTTGGTGATATAACTATTCACACCTAAATCCATTGCCTCTTGAATAATCTTGTTCTTTTCTTGAGCAGAAATCATTATTACTTGAGTATTCGGAGAATACTTTCTTATCTTTAATAAAACATCAATACCAGTTAAATCACCCAAATCATAATCTAAAAAAATAAGATCAGGTTTAGTATTTAGTTCCTCCACAAATTCACATCCTGAATTTGCAATATATACTTGTGAATATCCTTTCTTGTTAAGCTTTTTTTTCATTAGCTCTGAAAAGAATTTATCATCATCAACTACGTAAATAATAGAATTCATATTTTAGTTTAATATGAGACTCCTTATATTAAATATTGTGCCAAAAACTGTAATATACTAATGCTGAGACTAATGATAATATTTCAAAAGGATAATTATTCCCATTTTAATACTATTATTCTTAATTTGGTAAAATCAAAGAGTTTTAGTACTTTTGTGTGTTGTTGCACAACTATAAATCGTATAACTCCTAGCTCATGAATTCGTTTAAAATCTTCGTTGTTGAAGACGATCCTATTTACGCAAAAGTACTGTCATATAATCTAACTCAGAATCCTGATTATGAGGTAGAAGTGTATGAGAATGGAAAAGATTGCCTAACTAATTTATATAAAAAACCGGATCTAATTTCCCTTGATTATAGTTTGCCTGATATGTCAGGCCTTGAAATACTAACTAAAATCAAAGAGTTTAATGAAAATATTCCTGTTATAATTATCTCTGGACAAGATGATATCAATACAGCAGTTAAACTTTTGAAGGAAGGTGCTTATGATTATATAGTAAAGGATGACGATACTAAAACGAGATTGTGGAATTCTATAAAACATGCGAGAGTACAATCTAATTTAAAGAATGAAGTAGAGACCTTAAGAGAAGAAGTTGGTAAAAAATACCAAATTAGTAAGGGGATAATAGGCAAGAGTAAGGAGATGAAAAGGGTTTTTAGCATAATGGAAAAAGCTCTTAAGACAAATATTATTGTTTCAATAACTGGTGAAACCGGTACAGGAAAAGAGGTTGTTGCAAAGGCAATTCATTATAATTCAACGAGAAAAGACAAGCCACTTGTGATTGTTAATGTTTCAGCGGTACCATCTGAGCTTATTGAGAGTGAGATGTTTGGCCATGAGAAAGGAGCTTTTACAGGTGCTGATAGGCGAAGAATCGGTAAATTTGAGCAAGCTAATGGAGGTAGTATATTTTTGGATGAAATTGGTGAAATGAGTTTGCCAATGCAGGCAAAATTGTTAAGAGTAATTCAAGAAAGAGAGCTTAGTAGAGTTGGTGGAACGCAAATAATAAAGATTGATACAAGAATAATAATAGCTACACACAGAAATCTTCTTGAAGAAGTTAGAAAAGGTAATTTCAGAGAAGACCTTTATTATCGTTTACTTGGCTTACCAATAGAACTTCCTCCATTGAGAGAAAGAGGAAACGATATCATTTATTTAGCAAATTATTTTATTGAAGAGTTTTGCAAGGAGAACCAATTAGAGCTTTACACTTTAACACAAAAAGCGAAGGAAAAATTAGTAAACTATCCTTATCCTGGTAATGTAAGAGAATTAAAAGCAGTAATTGAGTTAGCAGCAGTAATGGCTTATGATAATGAAATTACGGAAGATGATCTTTCATTTAATAAAGTTAATGAGATGCAGGACCTACTTTCTTCAGAGCTAACTTTAGAAGAGTATAATGCTAAAATTATTCATAGCTTTCTGAAGAAATATAGTAATAATATTACAGAAGTATCCAAGAAACTTAATATAGGAAAATCCACTATTTATCGAATGAAAAAGAGTGGAATCCTAGATTAATTGTATGATAACTAGTCTACTATTTTAGAAGTTACACCTAATAATTGTCGAAATAAATTTTTAATGATAATATTTTTCCGTGGAAAAATAAAAGATTATAATTAATCATATAAATCTGCGTCTAATATTTGGAGCAAAGCGACTAATTAGATGATAATATGCCAATTATTAAAATGGCAAATCATCTTCAGGATCGCTAGTTTTTAGATTAGGCTCCTCCTTAGTTGCATTTTCATTAGTAGGTTTTTCTTGAACAGAAGGAATATCATCAGCTCCCACTGGTGGTGGATAATTTCCGTTTCCGCCTTCTCTTTTATCCAATGGCAATAGTTTATCTCCTAGAATCTCAGTTGTGTATCTTGTATTATTATCTTTATCAGTCCAACTACGAGTTCTAATTTTTCCTTCAATATATACTTTAGAACCTTTTTTAAGTGAGCTCTCAGCTTTTTCTGCAAGCCATCTCCATACAACTATATTATGCCACTCTGTTTGGTCTTGCCAATTTCCAGCTTTATCCTTATACGATTCGGTAGTTGCTATGCTAAACTGAGCCACTTTTGTTCCATTCTCCAATGTTCTTACCTCAGGGTCTTTTCCTAAGTTCCCTAATAGTATTACTTTGTTTATTCCTGCCATTTTGTTGTGTTTTATTGTTCGTTTATTATTTCACGCAAAGCTCGCAAAGTTAATTCGCAAAGTTCACAAAGATATTTATTGTTTATTAATTCTTAATGCTAATTAAAAAAATATTGATGTAAATCATTGACAATCAATCCTTCCTTTAGGACTGAGGCAAAGATTGATTGGTGATGATTTACATTTGGAAATGTATCGAAAACTGATGAAATCTTAATCCAAAATTATACTTCAAAGATAATATTAATTGTATTTATTTTTACAATATCTTAGTTGATGAAAAGGAATAAATGATTTTTTTATTAAAAACCAATATTTTGAAGTCTATTTCTCTAGTAATTTTTTCTCTATTATTTTCAATATCAGCACTTAATGCTCAAAATGGCATTAAAGAGTTTCCTGATGATTTTGATGATGCAGTGCGCGGTCTTGACGCTATGCGTATAGTCTTTTATAATGCAGAAAACTTATTTGACCCAGCAGACGATACTGCAAAGTTTGACGAAAGCTTCACTCCTGAAGGAGGAAATCATTGGTCTAAGTATAAATATTGGGTCAAACAGAAGAAAATAGCACAAGTTATTAGTGCCGTTGGTGGTTGGGAGGCTCCTGCTGTGGTTGGACTTTGTGAAGTTGAAAATAGACATGCATTAATAAATCTTGTAAGTGGTACAGGCTTAAAAAAATACAAATACTCCATTGTACATCACGAATCTCCTGATAGAAGAGGAATAGATGTGGCTTTGATATATAGAAAAGATAAGTTTTTAAAACTCTCAGATACAGCTTATCAAGTAAGATTTCCTTTTGATACAGCTTCTCGTACTCGCGATATTTTATATGTAAAAGGCTTAGCCTTGGATGCCGATACAATACATATTTTTGTTACTCACTGGCCTTCAAAATATGGTGGTGCCTTTGTAACAATTCCCAAAAGAAAATATGTAGCTAAGCAAATAAAAAAATATTCTAAAGAAATTTTAAAGAAGAATATTAATGCCAAAATTATTATTATGGGAGATTTTAACGATACTCCTGATGATGAGAGTGTGATGCAAGGACTTAGGCCAAAATCTATAGATAATTTTAAGGACGGAGATCTTATAAACTTGATGAAAACTATTGATACTCATCATCTTGGAACTCATTTTTATGGTGGAGGTGCTACAGGTAACGAATGGTCTGTATTGGATCAAATGATTGTTAGTTCAGGATTATTAGATGGTAAAAAAGGATTACAGATTAAAAATAAAAAAGCACATATTTTTTCAGCAGGATTTCTTTTAGAATATAATGCAGAAGGAATAGTTGTTCCCAATCGAACTTTCCACGGAATGAAATATCATGGTGGATATAGCGATCATATGCCGGTGTATTTGGATTTGGAGAAGGGGAAATAATGATGAGAAATGAAAACAGATGATGCGGATAATAATTGATGATAATTCGCTTTGCTCATTATGAAAAGAATCTGCTAAATTTCGCGGATTAAACGAATTAGGTGAATTTTAAAAGTGTAGCAAAACGCTTCGCGTAAAGGATTGAGGTAAAGATTGAGGGGCAGTGTTTACATATTGATAATTAATCTGACAATAGTGATAAAATAAATAATAATATTTTTAGTATCTTTGTTATATTCCAAAAAATCAAATTTATGTATTAAATGATAGCCTTATGAAAAATCTTGTATTTACATTTTTAGTATTATTTTTTAGTATTATTTCGTACTCACAAAATGAGCTTTACATATCTGAATATGTGCAAGGTGATGGAAATAACAGAGCAATAGAGCTCTATAATCCAACATCTGCGGACATTGATTTAGGTGCAGGAAATTACAATTTAGTAAGATATAGCAATGGAGGTACAACTCCATATACTGCTGATTTAACAGGAATAGTACCTGCTGGAGGAACTTATGTTATAGTGTCTGATAAAAGAGATACTTTAGGAACAGGCTACGATACAATGGTTGATCCTGCTTTGCAATTATTGGCTGATACATTTATTAGCCCTGTTTATAATACTAATAAAATGATGTATTTTAATGGCAATGATGCTGTTACTTTAGAGAAAAATGGTAATTATATTGATATTATTGGCAGAATAGGTCAAGATCCAGGAGAAGCTTGGACTGCTGATTCAGCTAATGGTTATACTAGTGTAGCAGGAGCTCCATGGTGGACAAAGCAACATACTTTAATTCGTAAGGCTAATATAAATACAGGTGTTACAACAAATCCTACCCAATTTAATCCGGCAGCAGAATGGGATTCGCTACCTAATAATTATTTTGGGAATCTTGGAACTCGTTACTATACGGCTATTACAGGGCCGTTCTCAAAGCTAAATGGTCTTAATATTGTAGGAATTAATTTTGGTACAGCTGTATGGGGTGATTATGATAATGATGGAGATTTAGATGTTTTAGCCTCTGGTAGTAGTTCTAATGGGAGAGTGACAAAAATATATAAGAATAATGGTAATAATACTTTTGATGAACAAACAAGTATTATTTTAGAAAGCTTGAGTTCTAGTGCTGCGGCTTGGGGTGATTATAATAATGATGGTTATTTAGATATTATTTTGACTGGAAGAAATTCTTCAAATGTTCCCTCAACAAAATTATATAGGAATAATGGTGATAATACTTTTAGTGAAGAGACAAATGTAAACTTACCAGGTTTTCTTGGAAGTAATATAGCATGGGGAGATTATGATAATGATGGCGATTTGGATATTGTTATTGCAGGGGTATTAGCAAATAATTTATCCGCTACTTTAATATTTACAAATAATGGTTCTTCTCCTAATGGATGGGTGTTTAGTAGAAACAAAAGCATAATGATGTATGGTGGTGTTGACTGGGGAGACTATGATAATGATGGAGATTTAGATTTAATAATTGTTGGAAATACGGAAACCAAAATTTATAAAAACAATGGAGCAATAGTTGATGGTTGGGATTTTACTGAAGAAAATAATATTAATATTCAAGGGGTATGTTGTGCGGTACCATCGTGGGGCGATTATGATAATGATGGCGATTTAGACATTTTAATTGTAGGGGCTGAAACTAATGTATATAAAAACGAAGGTGCAGCAACTCCTAATGGTTGGAATTTTGTTAAACAAACATCTTATGCTTTAAAAGGAGTTAGACATTGTGATGGTAATTGGGGCGATTATGATAATGATGGTTATTTAGATATTTTATTGTCAGGAGATGATAATTCATTTAATAGAATATCAGTTATATATAAAAATAATGGTGTTGGGGGTGGTTTTACTGAGCAAACCTCTATTTCTATAGATGGGCTAAATTATTGTAGTGCTGTATGGGGCGATTACGATAATGATGGGGATCTAGATATTCTAATGACAGGAAGAATTTATTCAAATTATACTCCTACGACTAATATCTATAGAAATAACACTACTACAGTTAATAATGCTCCTAATACTCCTACAGGATTGCTTTCCCAAATTGTTAATGATAAAATTGTTCTTAGTTGGAATAAAGCTACTGATGATAGCACCTCTTCTGATGGATTGTATTATAATGTTATGATTGGTAGCGGAATAGATTCGGTAGATGTTAGGTCACCTCAATCTGATATAAGTACTGGTTTTCATAGAGTAGCTGAAATGGGTATGATAAAAGATACTTTTGCTATTATTGAGCCTCAAATTGGAGTTACTAATTGCTCTTATCTTTATTGGAAGGTACAAGCAATTGATGCTGGTCTATTAGCTTCTAGTTTTTCTACGGCAGATAGTATTCTTAATCCATTGGCTTTAGAAACTCATAATGTGGATATGATTCTTTTTGATACAACTCAGATTACTGTAAATACTAATTCTTGTGCTAATCCTACTTATGCTTGGTCTCCTATCAACTCTTTGGATAATTACAATGTGCAATCTCCCAATGCATTTCCTCCTTATACTACTACTTATACTGTTACTGTTACAGATGGAGCTTCTGTAAAGACAGCAACCGTAGTTGTAAAAGTCAATAATTTTAAACCCATTGATGATATTGCTTTTACCGATGTTGAAGCAGGTGATGCAGAATGGGGCGATTATGATAATGATGGTGATTTAGATATTCTATTAATTGGGGATAGTGATAATGGCTATATTGCTAAGATATATGAGAATGATAATAGCCAGTTTATTGAGCAAACTTCCATTTCTTTAACAGGAGTCAAAACTGGCGATGCTGCTTGGGGCGATTATAATAATGATGGTAGATTGGATATTGTTATTACAGGCGAAGTTTCGGATGGTAGTATAACAAAAGTTTATAGAAATGATGGTCCTTCTGGATCAGATTGGAGTTTTAGTGAACAAACAAATATTCAAATTGTTGGTATGAATTGGGGTACAGCAGACTGGGGTGATTATGATAATGATGGCGATTTGGATTTGCTCTTCTCTGGTTTTGTTGATGGTCCTCTTAAAGTTGCAAAAATATATGAAAACAAAGGAGATAGTGCCTCAATATGGAATTTCGAAGAGCAAATAGCAATACCATTAATGGGAGTTCAGAACGGTTCTGTAATCTGGGGCGATTATAATAATGATGGCTTCTTAGATATACTATTGACAGGAGAAAATGCTTCAGGTTATATGTTCAAATTATATAAAAATAATGGATTCAATAATGGTACTTCTTGGAGTTTTATTGAAGATCCTAATATTTATGAAATAGGTGTAAAAGGGGATGCTGCTTGGGCAGATTTTGATAATGATGGTGATCTTGATTTTGTAATTACAGGCAATAATAATGATGCTTCTTTTGCAAAAATATTTGAGAATATAGGTCCTTCTTCGGTTAATTCAGGATGGCAGTTTAATGAAAAAATGAGTTTCTCAACTGATGGTTACTCTTTTAATAATGTTGAAATTGCCGATTATGATAATAATGGTTATTCTGATATATTATTATTAGGAGGAGGTTCTTCTAAATTAATTATGAATAATTCCACATCATCTTTTTGGGTTTTTGATGAAAATGCTTCTTCAAGTATTACAAATAATAATAATGATGCAAGTGTAAGCAGTGGCGATTATAATAATGATGGCATTATGGATATAATTGTTACAGGAAGTGCAGATGAAATAAAGACTACTAAAATATATCAGAATATGTTTCAGACTCAGAATTCTATACCTACTGCCCCTTCTGGCTTAACATCACAAATTACTAGTGATGGCAGAATACAATTAATGTGGAATAAGGCTACTGATGCTAATAATGCTTCTGATGGCTTATCTTATAACATCCGTATTGGAAGTTCTTTCGGTGCAGAGGATATTAGGTCTTCTCAATCTGATTTAACTAATGGATATCATAGAATACAAGAAATGGGGCTAACTAAGGATACTTTTATTGTTATTAGTTTACCTACTTCTATTTCATCTTGCTCTACAGTTTACTGGGCAGTACAAGCAATTGATGCAAATTATACCGGCTCTGCTTTTTCAACAGAAAGTAGTTTTACCAATATATTGCATGTTGATGCAGAAGGTGAAAAAACTATTGCAATAAATGAATCAGCACAACTTTCAGCTACTAATAATGCTTGTGCTATGGCTACTTATTCTTGGTCGCCTGCAGTATCTTTAAGTGGCTCTACAGTTCAGTCTCCATTGGCAACTCCAAATGTTAGCACTATGTATTATGTAACCGTTACCGAAGGTAGTAATACTGCAATTGATAGTGTAATGATATATGTTGACCTTTATCAACAAGACACTAGCATACATTTAGATGGATCTTATGGCGGAAGAACAAGCTGGATTGATTATGATAATGATAATGATTTAGATATCTTAGTTGTAGGAAGAAAGTACGGAAAACTATATAAAAATGAAGGAAATAATACTTTCACTGAGCAAACTTCTACTATTATTGGAAAACACTATTGGGCAGATTTAGCCATAGGTGATTATAATAATGATGGATATTTAGATTTTGTGGTTGTAGGCTCTGTAACAACATTATGTAAGAATAATGGTGATAGTACAGGTTTTACTGAACAAACAGAAATAAAATTAAGAGGTGCATATAGCGGTACTGCTGATTGGGGTGACTATGATAATGATGGGGATTTAGATTTATTGATTTCTGGTAGAGATTCACTAAATGAATATCATACTTCATTATATAAAAACAATGGTGCTGATACCAGTGGAACTTGGGATTTTGAATTACAGTCAAATATTAATTTACCAAGTTTATACTTTGGTGATTGTGTTTTTGCCGATTACGATAATGATGGCGATCTTGATATTATGCTTGCTGGTAATGTTTCAGGGAATGGTTTTATTACTAAAATTTATAGCAACGATGGTCCTAATTTCAATAGTTTTACTGAGAGAACAGAATTTGACCTTCTTGGAGCTTATGGTGCAGCAATAGCATGGGGCGATTATAATAATGATGGATATATTGATTTTGCTTATACTGGTGATGATTCTACAGCTAATTATTTTACGCATATTTATAAGAATAATGGTGCAATGGGAGGATTTACTAAACAAGAAGATATATTTATTGATGGAACCTGGAGAGGCTCATTAGAATGGGGCGATTATGATAATGATGGAGACTTGGATTTATTAATTAGTGGCGAAGAGGATAATAATTGGGATGGAATAACTAAAATCTATGAAAATAATGGTAATAATAGTTTTTCTGAAGTTATGGGTTCTTCATTGGATGGTTTTATTTACGGAAATGCTATTTGGGGCGATTATGATAATGATGGAGATTTGGATATTCTTGCTACAGGTGCATTAGACCCTCTTAATACATTTGTGCAAACTACTAGAGTTTATACAAACAAACTCATTGATAATCTTAGTCCTCAAGCAAATACTGCTCCTACTGCTCCAACAAATTTAGAGTTTGAGAATAATGAAGGAGTATTATTATTAACTTGGAATAAATCAACAGATACAACAACACCTTCGCATACTTTGAGCTATAATTTAAGAGTTGGAAGTAGTTTGAATGATGTTGATGTAAATTCTCCTATGTCAGACTTGGCAACAGGTTTCCATAGAAGATTTGAGTTTGGTTCTATTCAAGATACTTTTTGCTATATAAAAATACCTGATACACTATCTAGTAATATGTTATATTGGTCAGTTCAAGCTATTGATAATGGATATCTTGCTTCAGAGTTTTCATTAATTGATAGTGTTTCAACAAAGTCAATAGTTTCTTTTACTGCTTCACAAACTAGCTTTACAGCTCCACCTTTTGATGTTGTATTTACTAATACAAGTGAAGGAAATTATAATACTTGGGCTTGGAATTTTGGCGATGGAGATATGAGTAGCCTTGAAAACCCAACACATTCATATTTATATAATGGAAATTATACTGTTACATTATTTGCAACAGATACTGCTAGTAATATTACTGATACAGCTACAACTTTAATATCTTGCAGTGGAGGAACTAATAACCCTTGTACATTTACAGCAGAACTTACTCAAGCACAAAGTTCAGCAGTTATTTGCGAAGGTGACAGTTTTAGGTTAAGTGCTACACCAATGCAAAATATTACATATCAATGGGTGCTTAATGGTGTAATTATTCAAGGTGCTACTGATTCCATATTCTATGCTAAAGATCAAGGATTCTATATGGCTGTATTGAGTAATACTAGTTGTTCTCAAGTAACAAATAACTATTTTGCTCTAGCAAAATACACTGCTTTAAAACCAATAGTAAGTGTTATTGGAAGTATAGCACCTTGTTCTAACGATAGTTTATTGTTGGAAGCTACCAATGGTTTCAGCTCTTATGTATGGAGTAATGGTAAAACTGGAAGAAGTATATATACTAGTATATCAGGTTATTTTAGTGTTGATGCCTACGATAATAATACTTGTAAAAATGTTTCTGATGTAACTATTATTAATACCGCACTTGCTGATATTCCTAATATTTGTGTAGTAACTGTTGACCCTATTACTAATAATAATATGGTGAAATGGCAAACAGAAGTTACTGACAAAATAGATAGTTATAATGTTTATAAAGAGACAACTATAGCGAATGAATATTTAAAAATAGGAACAGTGGCTTATGGTGCTAATCTTGAGTTAATGGATCCTAGTTCTGATGTATCGGTACGCCAATATAGATATAAAATTGCAGCTGTTGATACTTGTGGAAAAGAGACTCCAGTTAGTTATGCTCATACTACACTTCATCTAATGGTGAATGTAGCTCCAAACGATCATTGGAATTTAATATGGAGACCTTACGAAGGATTCAACTTTGGTTCTTACAATATCTATAGAGGAACAGATTCTACTAATATGACGTTACTTACAACAGTTTCAAGTAATCTAACATCTTATACAGATTTTACAAATCCAACAGGTAATGTTTACTATCAAATAGAAGTAACTTCTGTAGACCCTTGTGGTGCAAAAGGCTTTGGAATATCAAGAAGTAATAATTTCAATACTAAATTTGCTGATGGAGTTGGTATTAATATCAGAAAAGCAGAAGATTTCAATGCAATGATATATCCAAATCCAAATAATGGGCAATTCACCCTAAGAGTACAAGCAGATAAAAGCTATAAATTGGATGTAGAGATATTCAACTCATTGGGAGAACTGGTTTATACTGATAATATTACCACTGAGACCTATTCTCAATACAAGATTAATCTACAGCAATTCAGTAGAGGAGTTTATAGTATAAGACTAATGGGAAAAGATGGATTGTATTATTATTCTAAGATTGTGATTCAATAGGGGAACAGGGGAACACGGATGACGCGGATTTAATGGATTTTATTGTTCGCTGTGCTCACAATGTTTGTCTGCGAATTATGGCGAATTGAACTAATGGCGCGAATTATTTTATATTAGAAATTTGTGATTATCAGCTTAATTTGTGTTATCTGTGTTCTATTAAGGGGAACACGAATGATGCGGATATTACAAATAATCACAGATTGAAAAAGTAA
>Ga0256827_10001831_pt1 | contig 13754 bp, 11 predicted proteins | sample CV84metaG_FD_185977 | JGI IMG/M metagenome (GOLD analysis project Ga0256827, IMG submission 185977) | Hydrothermal vent microbial communities from East Pacific Rise, Pacific Ocean - CV84 | ecosystem: Environmental > Aquatic > Marine > Hydrothermal vents | place: Pacific Ocean: East Pacific Rise... | reverse complement strand
GGTCGTTGATAGGAAAATACCCCGCGCTAAACATCACAGGGTCTGCTGTTTCTTGTTCGCCAAATTGTACACCAGCTGCATTGCTCCAGCTTTCGTTACCTTGATTACGCACTATGACGGTGGCTGTAAAATGCTCTCCTTTATGCAGACTCTCGGGGATGTTATGCCATATTATTTGAGCATCCAGAGCTGCTCTTTCATTAAATATAGCTGCTCCTGCGGCATTAGTTTTAATATATTCAAAAGGGTCATCATCGTCAGACCATACGTCATTATTGGTGTTGTTCATGCCGCCATCGGTTTTTTTATAGATGGTGTCGGTACGTGCTGCATAAATGCCCGAGCCTTCGTCGTATTCATTAAAACTCTCGATATATACTCTGTTGATATCGTCTTCCTGATTGACTAAATCCCAGGAATCGCGAAAATGAACGCCTCCGCTTCTGGGAAGAAAGTAGCCCGGGTTTCTGACATTCTGATCCCAATAACCGGGTTTTAATAAAGAGGTGGTGATGCCGTTCCATGTTTTGTCAATTTTATATTGTTGCATTTCGAATTGATAAACCCTTTCGTCTGCAAAAGAAAATGCCGGAGAATAGGCGTTATTAATCATTTTGATATCATGATTAAAAATGGGATGCTCTGCTCCAAATTCGGCCGATAGCCGGCTGGTGATATCCTCTCTGTTGAGTTGCCAGTAATTATCGATATGCAGTTGTATATGCCAAATATCTAAAACCGGGCTTTGGTCCTGAGTGTAAATATAATCATCGGCAAATGCATCGGTATTAACGGTAAAATATTGTTGGTAAAATCGGATATAATGCCCTACCAACTCGTCTTTACCCGCTTCGGTACCGGCATTACCATTGTATCCTAAAATGGCATAAGTGATCTCGGGATCTAAAAAGGGGCAGACCTTAGGGACATCCCAGCCTTCGCGCCTTAACTCATTGAGTGCTAAAAACAAATTCACTCTTTGTATTTCCATAAAAGGTATCAGCTCCACATATAAGACATCAATATTGGCAGCCATCACTTCTTTAATCATGGTTTTCCAAAACGGAACCTCACCTGTCCAGCTGGCACGGCCATCAATGGGAACCCATGGGCTTAGTTGCTGACCGCCGTCGGTGGTAAACCATTGAAAAAAGCTGGTAGAAACAATATGATCGTCAACCGAAAATGGCGTGCCGCTAGTCAGCAAACTATCAGCTTGTGTTTGAGTGCCCACCGCAATAATCAACTGTTCGCTGGCTTCACCAAACCATTCTACACCATCTTGAACCATTTTCCATTGAAAACCGTAAACCCCTTCTTCCTCAGGTGCCGTTAGGGTGCTGGTGATGGTTACTTCTTCGTTGGGTGCTACATCATTAGGTAAGTTGATTCTATTGGTGCCCCAGTTATAATTATCTTGAGGGAACTGGGAGCCCAGATTATAAAAATTTTCGTACTCCCATACAGTACTTCCGGTATTTTTAAAAACAATAGTAAAGGTGAATTCTTCGCCCGGGTTAATGGTTTCTGGTAAGTCTTGTGAGATATATTCCGATTGATTCTGACTGTAAACCTGTAGATTTAAGATAGTAAGCAATAGTGTAATGCCGCGTAAAAGCTTTTTCATAGTTGAGGTATATTTTTGCCGAAATTACAAAAATTATCACGAAATATTTATAAGAAGATAGGCTTTGTTTTGCCCCTATCTGATAAGTGAATGTGCCTGTTCAATATGCTAGTTTGTTGGTTTTTTCGGGCATTACAACTGCCTGTGATAACAATCAAGAGTCTGTGTTTTTATTAGCAATAGGACTTATTTTATATGCTCAAGAGGTATTGAGGGCTGAATGACAGCAATATGCAGTTGTAAAAACTAGGTTTCCGGTAGTTTATTTATTATATTTGTAGGAATCTAAAAAAATTAACGTTATGAAAAAGTTATTTACAATATTAATTGGAAGTTTGTTGGTGATAAGTGTTTTTGCCCAACAAAATAAAAAGCATCAAAGCAGAACAGATGATGCTCACTATAAATCTGTCAGTGAATATGTCGTTCAAAACCTGCCTGATTTTTGGCAGCCTGATTATTTGTTTTCAAACAGTCATCGTGCAAACAATAAAACCTCTTTATCTAGCAATGAGGTTAAACAAGCACTCGATAGTATTGTGGTGATGGGGCCGACCTGGACTAAAGATTTGTCCATTACTGAGGTGCGCCATTATACCTATGATTCCCGGGGACTTTGTACCGAAATCTTAATCCTTGATTATGAACCTGAAATTGTGGAGCCTTTACCTCGCACGTATGAGGTACTTACTTATGATAATCAAGACCGGCCAAAAGAGTATATCATTTATTATTGGGATATGACTAATTCTGTTTGGGAGGAAAATAGTAAGATTGAATATGTTTATTCCGGTGGTTTAATATCCGAATTTATTAGGTATACCTGGAATGATGACAACCAATGGGAATTGGAGATGAAAGATGTAATGACTTATGATGCCAATAATGATATGGTTTTATATGTTGTTTCCACCTGGAATGATGGTGATTATGTGAATTCTTTTAAGGCAGAAATATCATATTATGATAACCATTATTTAAAAGAAGAGATGAACTATGTGTGGGTAATATCCACTGAAGAATGGATGCTCACTTCAAAGGAAGTTTATACCTACGATGCCAACTGGAATGTTATTTTGGAAATGCAATCTACCTGGGTAGGTGATGAATGGAAGGATGTTAATAAAACAGAAATGACCTACGAAGGAGATCAACTGGTATTATCTGTACAATCTTCCAATTATTCATACACCGATTGGACCTTTGATTATAAAGATGAATACAACTATATTGGAAACGATGGCCTCCTTAATATTATTGAGTATAAATGGGAATATGAAAGCTGGCAGTTTTTTTATAAACATGAGTATTCCTATACTGATGCCCATATGTTTGATGAGTCGTTATTACCTTTTGATTGGATTTATGGCCACGATTTTACTTATCAATTAACTAAGGTGTCCGAATCCTCTTGGTTTAGTGAAGGCTGGACAGATAATTTTCAGTTTCTTATGTATTACAGCGACAAGGAGGTTAATGCCATTCACGAAATGAGCTTAGGAGGTATCTCGGTATATCCAAATCCAAATAATGGTGTTTTTACGTTAAAGATTGACAATGAATATAAAAATACAGATGTTGCTGTTATCGATATCTTTGGCCGATTACTTTCTACAGAAACCATCAGTAACACACAAACAGCAAGTATAGAAAAGACTTTCGACCTATCCGCTTACGGTACCGGTATCTATTTCCTACGCATCACTCAAGCTGATCATGAGGTTTATAAAAAGCTGGTGGTTCAATAATATGAGAAACGATATAAAAAAGCTATTCTTCAATAAAAACTAAAGTGTAATCATCGTTTGGGAGACATGCTGTTTCGTACTTCTTATTAATCCATTTATAAAATTCTTGAGTGGTATTGAGGCTTTCTTTAAGTTTTAATATCCACTGCTTGAAGTTTTTAATAGGGTTCTCTTTGTAATAATCAACAATTTTTTGCATTTTTGATTCAAGAATAACTTCTCCAATGGTATTCTTAGAAGTCAGATATGCGCCATAAATATACATAGCGATGCCATCGGTAGCCAAAATGATTTCATCATTTTTCTGAAGATGAATAGTTTGTTTAAAGAAATATTGTTTGTGGTGCTTTTCGGTAGCCCAGTTGAGTAATGCAGGATGTGAAGTGAAGCTATTGATAGATTTGAAGTTGTTCTGGATATGTAATTTGCCTGAACGCTTATTAAAGATAAAAAGTACGCTATCACCATAACTCTCATATTGAAACTTCTTTGACGCCGTTTGCCAAATGACTGATAATGTTGCTAAAGAGCCTTCTTCTTCAAATTTCTTGATCTTCCAGGGGTCATCTTGTAATTCTTTTGAATATTTATTATAAAAATCTTCCCAAAAGAGTGCCATCCATTTATCAATATTCTCAATTTTTTTAAAAGGTTGCGAAGGAACATTATTTACAAGGGTATTAGCCCACTTATCTGCTAATATACCCACTCCTCCTGCACCATCAGATATGGCGACTACATTATCATGATGTAAGCAGGCATCTTCATTATTCCTTTGGATATCATTTTCAAATACATCATTATACGCTTTTACGATAGTCTGTCCTGTGATTTTCATATTTTAGGCGTTGCTTAAATGTTGTGTGGCTCCACTTGTTCCAATATCAATCAGGTTAAACATCATATCAATGCTGGAATTAAAAGCCATTCCTCTATAATTAGATAATATATCTGCATCTTTCCTGAACTGAGAAATATCTTTGGCAAATACATGCGGCATTATCGAAGACATTTCATAAAGTCTTTTGGCATAATTATCTTCGGGTAGTTCATCGATTGATAAGGGGAAAATAACAGAATCATTTTCAGTTGAAATATGACAATTTAAAAGCAATACATGACCATCTTTTGTGTTTAACGATTGGATTTTATGAGCAATGTCAATCATTTGCTGTTCGCTATAATCAGAATACAGCCCATCGGTAATATTAATAACAACGGGAGGGTAAGAGTCTTTATTAGATTTGTCTAAAATCCAATCATGTAAAAGATTATAAGCTTTTTCGAAAGCGGCTCCCATAGGGGTTTGGTAATTGGCAACTGCCTGAAACCAATAAGGTACATTTACTTCCGATGTTTTCTTTTTCCCTCTAATGGTTTTCGTTTCTGTCCTTTTTTCATATTTGGCATTGGACTTTAATTCCGAGATACTCACCCAGTCTTTACCTGCTAAATTGCCTTCCCAAAGGGTGTTGGCCGAGCTACTGCTTTTGCCACCATAGCCCAAAACACAAACATCAAAATAATCTCGAATTCCTTCGGCTTTGGTACAACGACCTATTAATTCACTCAACATGTCGTTAATCATATCGGCCACAATTTGAGCAAAGGTTTTTTCCTGACCTTTATAAATCTGTTTATGTTCTGCAAAAGCCATCGATTGAGATTGATCTATAAGAAATAAAATGGCTGAGGGATTTTTCCGTGTAATTTGAGCATCGTATTGTGTTTTATTCAATTCGATATTCCAATTTTTATTTTGTAGGTTTTTTAGTGATTTCATGTTTTTAAGTATTATTTTTTTCTGCCAATTCAAAAAATTCATCTAGCTTATTTCCGAGCAATTTTTTATCAATAAGCTTGGTTTCATATTGAGATATTAATGTAGGCGAAATACTTCTGTTTAAAGCGTATTCCACTACTTTACTATCCTTGTTTTTGCATAGAACAATTCCAATGCTTGGTTTCTCGTGAGCCTTTTTCACATCTCTATCAAGGACTTCTAAATAAAACTCCATCTTGCCTAAATACTCCGGTTTAAAATCGGTAATTTTTAAATCTATAGCCACTAAACATTGTAGTTCTCTATGGTAAAAAACCAAATCGATGTAAAAATCCTTTTTCCCAACTTGCAATCTGTATTCTTCCCCAACAAAAGTAAAGTCTTTACCCAATTCAAGAATAAATTCTTTTAAATTTTGAATGATGCCAGCCCGTAAAGTTTTTTCCGAAAATGGTTTAGGAAGCGTTAGAAAATCAAAGATGTAATTGTCTTTAAATAGCTGATTTGCTTGTGGATACAATTCTCTCAACACTGGTGAGAGTTTTTCGTTTGAGAGTATTACTCTTTCGTAAGTACCTGTATCTATTCGGCGTTCTAATTCTCTAAATGATAGTCTTTCGTTAATGGTTAAGCGAATGTAGAACTCTCTTTCTGCTTCGCTATTAGAAGAAGATAAAATGGCCATATTATGTGACCATGGAATTTCTCTCAACACTGTTGAGAGTTTTTCATTTTCATAATAAGCTTCATAAAACTGCTTCATTCTCCACAAATTCTGTGAGGAGAAACCTTTTAATTCTGGTTCAGATTCTTTTAAATAATCCGATAAGTTTTTAACAACTCCTTTACCCCATTCTGCTTTAGTAATTTTACCCGAAATATATTTTCCTATCTCCCAATAAAGACCAATTAATTCAGTATTTACTGCCTTAAAAGCCCTTGTTTTGGCTTTTCTTATGAGCTTTTGTATTTCGGTAAATTCTTGCGCTAATTCCATATTATCGTTCAAAAAAAGTGATGTTCAAAGGTAATCAATAAATTACTTAAATAAATCCCCCTGTACAAAATCAGTTCTTCCTTTTGGTTTTTCCACTTGTGTGATGTCTTGTTCTAAAATATCATAATCCTTCAGAATAGCAGCTCTTATGACAGCGGCATGAGATAGTGGTTTCTTAGGGTCGAGAATAGAGGCATTGGTGGTATAGTCTAATAATACCAATGTTTGTTTTTCGGCTAAGCTTCTTAGTTTATCTACAAGGTATTTGCGTTTATTCTCTAAAACAGTTTTATAGGCCGGCAGGTAAATCTGTTTTCGGGCATCTACATAGCTCAGCAATTTGCCTTTAAAATAATGCCCTTTTACCCAGCCAAACTTACGCACCGTGCGTTTGATGTTTTTGGTAGAAATAGTAAAATAATAGGCATCCCAATCATAGTTCTCAAAAACTTTTAGACCCTGCCAAATTCCCTCTACACAAAGCGCTTCTTCTTTGGGCATTCCCGGTACAGGAATATTACCGATGGGATAAAAAGGGCTTAATTGTTGGTATTCGTCTGCGGCATTAGAGGTTACATCAATAATAACCGCATCGGGATGTAATTTTAAGATATTCTCTGTTTTACGCCTTTTATTTTCTATAAATATTGCCATTTTTAAAAATCATTTAAATTCATAATGTATTTTGTAGGAATAAATTCCAGAACCATAACCTCTGCCTGATAATATGGTTTTTCACCTTCTGATAAATGAAAATGAGTTGAGCGAAGACAAGTTTGAAAATGTACTTTTTGTAAGTCATTAATATCTTTGCCTTTATGATGTCCATTTTTGGTAGCATTCATATTGCTAAATATGGTATGATAGAGTTTTACAATTTCAGGGTTGATATGTAAGATGACAGGATTAGGGATTCTGCCTTGGTTTTTTGCCACATACATCATGGGATGGTTAGAGCAAAAACTGGTTCGTACATAGTTTTCTAAACCATAGCGAGAATCCAACATACGCGAAAGATGATCGCCACCGGCGCAAGCAATGTCCAAGCCATTATTAAGCATATAATCCCAAGAATACAAACCGCCTAATTTTTTTATAGATGCCAAATTACTTCTATCGGTAAAATGGTAGAGCTTTGTAATTTTATGATCGAGAATAATATCCATAAAAGCATCGGCATTTTGTTTAAACTCCGGCGTTTTTATTACTTTGGGCTTTGGAGGTGTAACAAGAGGTCTTCTCCTTGCAACAACCGTCTTTTTAGTTGTTGGCTCCGGATAAGTCTTTATGATAATGGGTTGATGCGAAGTGGTAAAATCACCCGCCTGATCATCATAAGCAATTAATTGAAAGGAAATATCATCAATAGCCAGTTTCTTTTCATTTTGCAGAAGCTTGATATAGTTAGCGATGTTTCCGCTTTCGGCTTCGGTTTGCCAAGTATCCAATACTTCCTGAAAATTATTGAATTGATAGGAGCTTCTATTATTAAAAATTAAATTGGCTAATTGCTTATCCGATTGCATGATGGCACTTAGTTGCTCCCAATAATCATCGTCTTTTGATTTGATAATAAGGTAGGATAATGCCAAATGCTCGGCCATGGCATCGCTAGTTAGTATGATTTGAAGATCCTGATGGAATTCCTGTTTTGGCTCCACCTGAAAATAAGGCTCCGTTAATTGATCTTCTTTCCAGTTTACCAAGCCTTTGTTTTGGAGGAAACCTAATATCGATTCCCCATATTCAGGAACCAGAAGCTCATCGGTTTTGCTATTATACACCATCACCGCACTATTGCCATAGCTAAGCCATTGATAAAAGGTTTTGTCTTTAGTTTGGCTAAACCAACAAGCCGCATAAGTGGCGGAGCTGCCATGTTTTTCAAAAGCCCGAAGCTGAAAAGGCTCTTTTATGGTTTTCTTAGCCTCTTCATAAAACTCTTCCCAAATAGTATCTGTAAAAAGTTTAAAGCCTTTTAGGCTTTCAATAGGTGTAAAAGGGGTTTTCTCACAAAGATGTTGCGCCCATTCTGCAGCGTAAGCTCCCTTGCCTTCCTTACCATCTGCCAAAACACAAAGCCCCTTTGTTTTTTCAAACTTTAAAGCCAAAGCATCGTTGTTCTTGGGTTTTTTTGAAATGCTGGTGTTTATTTTTGGGTTTATGTTTTTCATGGGTTTACTAAAATAATTATGTTTAATCTTGAATTAAGGGGTAACTTATCATAAAATTTCAATCATATTAATCCTTCAGCATCTATAACTACATTTGTATATGAGATAAACGTATCGGTTAAATAATAGAGATTTATTATTTTATAAATGGTATCCTTTTCTAAATGAAGTTGATTTTCGTTATTTTCCCTATTTACAGGAAAACGAAATATTTCAGAATTTACATCTAATTCATGCATAATGGTTTTTAAATTTTCCAATTGTTTTGAATAATCATTGAATTGTGTTAGCGTTTCTTGAGACATTTTATCAAAATTAATCAATGATTTATATCCATTATCACCTATAAAAAGATTATAGAGTTGTTCAATTGAATGTATATTACGAATATTTTTTTTTGTTTTAAAAGAATAGTTTTCAATAGCTTCTTGTATGTTAGATTTCAAACCAATTTCAATGGAATGCCTAATTAAAAACAACAATGGTAGGTATATATCATGAATATGAATTTTATCATGAATAATCATTTCTAATAAAAAACCAATAACTTCATCATACTGCGTTTTAATGACACCCAATGAATCCCAATCCATAGCATGAAGAGTAAGTGCCCATATAATGTTTTTGTCCTCGTAATCAAATGGGGGGCAAATATCATCAATAATAAAATCATCGCTACTATTAACATTGATAAATTCTCTTAAGGGTTCAACTAAAATAATACGTTCATCGTGAGAAAAGAAAGGTTTGTTGTTTAGTTTGTTTAAATGGTATTTATAACTAGCTCCATCGCTATCGTGATTATAAAAATTAATTAGATTTAGATAACCATTTGGTATAATCATATTTCCCTTCTTAAATCCATCCAAAATAACTTTAAAATCATGACTGTTAATGATAGGAATACCAACTTTACTATAGTAATTTCTCTTCAGATTAATTTCTGTATAATGCCTCAATAAAAACAGAATTGGTTTTGCTCTGGGATTAAAGAAATTATCTTTTTTTAACCCATGATTAAGAATAGCTTTTAATGCTCTACTGTAATTAGAACAATAATGTTCCCAAGTAGAATTATGTTTACTTATATCAAATGTTAGCTGTTTTATTGCTTCTCCGGTGCTGAGAGTTATTTTGTTTAGAATCATATAGTTACGTCTCCTTTATTGTCTTTTATTATTTTAATTAAACCATCAATAGGTTTTAAATTCTGCTTATTACCAAATAGAGATAATATGGTTAGTTGAGTTAGATTAGCAATAGGACTTAAGTTTTGCTGGTTATTTCCAAGATGTAATTCTTTAAGACTATCTAACTTAGCGATAGGAGTTAAGTCTTGAGTGTTTTTATACAAATCTAATCTAGTGAGGTTTGTTAAATAAGCAATAGGCCTTAAATTCTGCTGATTACCATCTAGGCATAAGGTATTTAATTGAGTTAGATTGGCAATCGGAGTTAAATCATGAGTATTTGCAATTAAATTTAATTCTTTAAGTTCAGTTAAATTAGCAATAGGGTTTAAGTTTCGTTTATTATGACGTAAATCTAGTACAGAAAGTTGACTTAATCTTGCGATTGGGTTTAAATCTTGGTTATTAGAGGCTAGTTTTAATTCGGAAAGCTGAGTTAACTTGCCAATTGGAGTTAAATCTTGTGTGTTGTAGTCTAGATTTAGTTTAGTGAGATTTATTAGGTTACTAATAGGGCTTAGATCTTGATGGTTATCCCATAGATTTAATTCAGAAAGCTGAGTTAATCTAGAAATGGGGCTTAAGACTTGCGTGTTCCTTCCTAAAGCTAAGTAAGTTAGCTGAGTTAATTTAGTAATAGGACTTAGGTCTTGTGTATTGGAAGGTAGGTTTAGTCTAGTGAGATTTATCAGATTTGCAATAGGGGATAATTCTTGATAATTACTCCAAAGGCTTAATTCTTTGAGCTCGGTTAACTTAGCAATAGGCTTTATGTCTTTTTTATTATAATTTAGTAATAGTATGGTAAGCTGAGTTAATTTAGCAATAGGACCTAAATCTTGAGTATTTCTATATAAACTCAATTTAGTGAGTTGAGTTAGCTCTGAAATAGGGTTTAGATCTTGTTTATTATCTGGTATATATAGCACAGTTAAATTGGTTAATACAGTAAGATGTGTAAGGCTTTTGATTTTCTGGTTATTAGGTTCGTCTATGTAAAACGATTTAAGTTGAGTTATATTCGAAAGAATATTCGATATTTCAAGCTCCTTTAACTTTTGATGATTTAGTTTATAAATCCCACTAAAGTTACCTGTTAATTCGAAGTAATCAAAGTCAACTGTTTTATCTCTCCAGTATTGAATATTCCAAAGAAAAATATCTTTCCAAGTTTCTGACAGCCCGTTCCACCATTCTTCGGTTAGTGGGTTTTCTTCTTTGGTTTGTAGTTTCTTTAGTTGTTCTTCCAGTTTCTTAAAGATAGAGGTGTTTATTTGTTTTTGTGTTTTTAAGGTATCAGCAATTATAGCCCTATCTGCATGGGCGGTATTATAATTCTCTAATAGTTGATAATTGCTTTCAATAAGTTGTTTGGCTTTCTGTAGTTCATTGGCATAGTCGGCTTTGCTAATGCTATTTTCTATTAGGGCTTTAATATTTGCTATGTTTATGGTATCAGCTTTAAGACTACTTTGTATATTCTGTAAAAAGTCTTTTAAATCTGCTATTTGTTTCAGCTCTTGTACTAAATCCTTATTTTTGAATGATACAAAATGTCCCATTTGAAAAATAATATTCTGCCCATTATTATAGGTGGCATAAAGCTCTGGTTTATGGCTTAATGCCAAAAGGCTGGTATAAATAATCAATATGCTAAAATCGTCTAAATGTTGGTTAAAGTCGTTGGCATTACGTTTGGGGTGTTGGTAGCTTTTGCCGCCTAATTCGTTGGTGGTTTGTCCGCTAAGAGTTGGTACAAACATGCCGTCATAATCTACTAAAACCAAACCGCCATCATCTTTTACCAAGATATTATCGTGTTTTAGGTCGCCATGGGCAAAGGGCTGCTCCAATAACCAAAGAGCCAATTGTTTAAAGCTGTCGGCGAGTTCTTTAAGTCCTATTTTATTATCGGCCTCACAATATTGTTTAATCTTTTCGCCTAGTGTTGGGGCTTCTATCCATTCCATCCATGTGACAGGATATTCCTGTCCACCTTCAATATCTACCCATAATTCATCTTCCAAATAATGATAATCCACAAAATAGGGGGAAGGATTCTCGGCAATATAGGCAACTATAGCTTGCTGTTTTTCATTACGTCGTTCAATATCTTTCAGAAAACATTTTAAGGCGTATTGCCTTTGCCCCTTTGTCATCTTAAAAACTACCGCAAAGTTTCCGGAAGCAAATACAGGTTCATAGCCTTGCATCACAGCTTGTATGTCGTCATTTAAAGTATCAAAAGAATCGGAGTCTTGTATAGCGGCTTTGTATTGGGTGATATTGGGGTAGTTCATTTATTTGTCAGTTTTTGTTGGGGTTCTCAAATATAAGTTTTTTTAGTCGGTTTTTTGGGGATATACAAATACTTCAGCTCTTTACCAATTAATTGCAGCCCATTACCCCATTGATCAATAAGTCCAGGATATTCAACGACAGCTGCAATAGTTTTATTATAAACATCGGATTTTCTGTCATGCATTTCTGCGTCCTTCCGATTGCTATACGATGTCTTTTATTCTTGTTTTATTGATGGCTGCTTAATTTTCTATAAAATTAATGAAAATTATTGATTTCCATATATTACAATCATTAGCCTCTGAGAAATAGCAGAAATAAACTATTTTTGCAAAAAAAGTTGATTTAAATTATTTGGAATGAACCAGAAAAAGATATCACCGTCATTATTATCGGCAGATTTTGTAAATTTAGAAAGAGATATTAAAATGCTTGAAGAAGGAGGGGCGCATCTTTTGCATGTAGATGTGATGGATGGTCATTTTGTACCAAACCTTACTATTGGTCCTCCTGTGGTGGCGGCTATTAATCGTGTGGCCAGTATTCCTTTAGATGTGCATTTGATGATAGAGAACCCGGGTTCTTATGTGGATGATTACATTGGAGCAGGTGCCGACTATGTGACTGTTCATGTGGAAACTACAGCGCATTTGCACCGGGTATTACAGCAAATTAAGGCCAAGGGTGCCAAAGCCGGTGTGTCCTTAAACCCACATACCTCATTAACTACTATCGAGAATGTGTTGGATGATATTGATATGGTGTTAATCATGTCGGTAAATCCTGGATTTGGCGGACAGAGTTTTATTCCACAAGCTTTAAATAAGGTAAAACAGTTGAGACAAATGCTTGCTGAAAGTGGTAATGAGCAGGTGGAGATAGAGATTGATGGGGGTGTGAAACTCGATAATATCAAGGAAGTATCGGATGCCGGTGTTGATGTATTTGTATCGGGCTCGGGTATTTTTAAAGCCGATGATCCCAAAGCTATGATTCAGGAAATGATTCGGGAGATCAATGAATAAAAAAAGGTTCAACCATCTTTAAATCTTTATAACAGTTTCGTGATATATACTAAGTCCTTCATAATTCAATTCGTAATTAACAATTCGTAATTCGTAATTACTTAGTAAAAGCCATAATATTTAAGTATTTTTGCCGCATGGAAACAAAACGTCAGGAAAAGATAGCCCGTTTGATACAAAAAGAGATGGGTGCTTTATTTCAAATAGAGTTAGCGGATTTAGGCGAAGGCGGTATGATTACGGTTACCAAAGCCAAAATAACGCCGGATTTGGGATTAGCCAAAATCTATTTGAGTTTATTAGCTGTTGATGATCACCAAGCAGTTATCGACAATATTAATGCTAATGAGACTCAGATTCGTTTCGCCTTTGGTAAGAAGATAAAGAACCAATTGCGTCATGTGCCTCATCTCAAGTTCTACGAAGATGATTCTATGGATTATTACGAAAACATCGAACGCCTTTTAAACGAATAAGCCATTATGCAATACGATCCTATTAAAAGAAGTCTTGGCAAAGTGTTTAATCAATCGCCGCTACTACGAATTATTTTTTATAAACTTTTGGATTTACTCTTACTCCGTACCTGGCATGTGAAAAAGGCTTTTAGAGTATGGGCTAAAAACACCCCTGATCAAGTCGGTATTTTAGATGCTGGCATGGGTTTTGGGCAATACTCCTGGTTTATGTCGCGCATGAAACCCAAAGGCACCGTAAAAGGCGTTGATGTAAAAGATGAACAAGTGGCAGATTGTAATGTGTTTTTTCATAAAGCCAAACAGGCCAATGCCCATTTCGAAATAGCCGATCTCACTAAATTCAGGGAAGCTGAAACCTACGATTTTATCCTTTCGGTAGATGTGATGGAGCATATTGAAGAAGATGTGCAGGTATTTAAAAACTTTTATG
>Ga0256827_10001830_pt1 | contig 13758 bp, 15 predicted proteins | sample CV84metaG_FD_185977 | JGI IMG/M metagenome (GOLD analysis project Ga0256827, IMG submission 185977) | Hydrothermal vent microbial communities from East Pacific Rise, Pacific Ocean - CV84 | ecosystem: Environmental > Aquatic > Marine > Hydrothermal vents | place: Pacific Ocean: East Pacific Rise... | reverse complement strand
ATGGTTATGGTGATTTTATTGATGATTCAGAATATAATACTATTGAAACATATATAACACCAATTTTTTTATTAAATACATATCAAAATGAAGAAATAATATTAGATGAAATTATTAAATCAATTAATTTTGGAAAAAATATTAATGGAATTAATTTTAATCATGATAATGCTCTCATAAAATCAATTCTTATGGGTCATAAAAAAATATCAAAATATTTAATTGAAAATGGAATTAATATAGATAGTCAAAATTTGGATAAAAATAATGCTTTAATGATTTCAATAAAAGAAAAAGAATATGATATTACCAAAATGATATTGGAAACAAATATAGATATAAACGCATATAATCATCAAGGTGAAAATGCATTAATACTTGCTTGTGTTATGAATGATGATGAAATAATAAAATTAATTTTAGAAAAACATACTGAAATTAATCAATCAAATTATGAGGGTTATACAGCACTTTTTCATAGTGTTAAAAATAATAATCTTGAAATTACAAAATTATTAGTGAAAAATAATATAGATGTTGATGTTGTTGATGATTATGAACGAAGTGTATTAGATTTTATTTTTAATAATAGAGATATTAAAAATTATGATGTTGAATTAATTAAATATTTAGATAAAATTGGTGTTCCTTTTGATTTTGAATATGTTGATGATATAAACATTAAAAAAGTTAGTGAAATATTTCCAGATAAATATAAAAAATATATGATAAATAAAAAATCATCAGATTTTAATCTTTAATTCGTGATAGATTAAAATGACTACTAAATAATCAATATATAAGTATATGTTAAAACATAATAACTTTATTAAATTGAAAAATATATATGAAAATTTTGATTTTAAATCTATACCAGGAGAGATTAAAGAATTATCAAAAATCATAAGAAAAGATATATCAAAACAAATATTTAAAAAATATGAGCTTGGTGATGATATTGAGATAGAAATTATTTTAAAATATACGCAAAAAAGTAAACCATATTACTCAAATATTAATATTTTTAATATATTAAATCAAGATAAAAATATTCCTATTATTATAAATGTTGAAAAAAATTATGATTTAAATTATTTGATGGGAATTATTTCACATGAATTAAGACATATTTACGACATTTTTACAATCAGCAATGATATTGAAATGATAGAATTTCAAAAATCATTATACATAAAAACATTAAAAGATAAAAATAAAGATTTTTTAGATTTAGTTTACATGTCATTAGAACATGAATTAATAGCATATAATAATATGCTATATGAAACATATAGATGGTTGAATATTACTGATAAAAATAAATTATTAAATCTTATAAAAAAATCTTATACTTATAAAAGTTTATATAAATTAAAAGATTTTGACCATATATCTTTTATTAAAAAATATAATAATTTAGAAACATTTGTGATTGAATTTTCTGATTTATTTGAAGATAAATATAATGGTAATATTTCTGATTATTTTAAACAATGGGAATTATTTTTTAAAGATAAAGCAAAAACATATTTAAAACAAATTGATATTATGATTGATGAAATTATTAATGATATCAATAATGATAAAACTAATGAATTGATTGATAATAATAGATATGAACTAAATGCCGAAATTTTTAAAACAAATTATTGTTATCATCTATTTAAAAATTTAATTATTTATAAAAATAATTTATGATATTTTTAATCTTTAACTAAATTTTTAATTTTTTGAGTCCGAATATAATTATGATATAAATTATAATATGTTTCATATGTTCTATTGAAATCAGCATCACCTTCCCATATAACTTTCATATCATCTATGTGTCCTAAATCTAATAATAATGTTCGTTCTCTCTGGGTCATATTGATAGTATAACCAAAAAATTGTAGATTAAGACTAAGACTATCATCTTTCACACCATTAAATTCCATTATTTCCAATATTTTATCATCAGTCAAATCTAATATAATTTTCACAAAATTTTTATATTCTTTATCTTCAGTATTAATCATTATTATTTAATTTATCAATTTTTTTCTTTCTTAATTTGTTTTTTCTTAATTCAATTTCCTTTATTATATCAACATCAATTGAATCTATATTTTTATTAATAGTATCACTACAATAATCCATAATATTAATAATTGTCTGTAATATTATCGATCTTCTTTTTTCATTTGTATTAAAATCGATATATTCGTTTAATAATATTTTCGAGTTTTTAAAGTCTGGTTTTAAATATTCTTCAATATATCTTGCGTTTTCACTATTTATATTTTGTTTTAAAAAGCTATGAACATGAGTAACGTAAGATAATATCGTACCAATATGATCAGCATCGTCCATATTTCTATGTTGTTTATATACTTTCATTTTCTAATAGTTTTTATTTAAAATTTTATAACAATATTCTGAAATATTTGAAAGTTCTTGTATTTGTTTAATATCATCACTATTTTCTAAATGTTCTATTAGTTTTCGCATTAATATAACTTCTGGTTCTATTTCTGGTATTATATGAGTATTAATATATCTCGCATAATCTATTATTTTTTCTTTGTCTGATAATGTAGCAACAGTTACTCTTGGATATATTTTTGTTTCTGTTAATCTTAATATTTTATTTTCTCTTAGATTAATATCATGTAACACTTTCTCTTCTAACCAATTTACATATTCATCGGTATAACCTTCATCAACATCATAATTCTCATTCGTGTGAAAATATGTTACTCTATTTGATGATTTCTCTGATTTAAATAATTTTCTTAATTCATCTAATTTCATTTTTTTAATTTATGTCTATTTTTTTTACTTATATAGAAAGTTTGAAAAAAAGTTATAATATTTGGAATTATAAAATTAATATATAAGAACATGACTGTAAAGAAATTTAATGAATTGAATAAATTAACTGAAAGAAAAATACAAATTTATTATAAGATTTTTTCATTCTTTCTTGTTGAGCCACCAACATTTGAAATGGTTATTGAATATATTGATGGTATATATGAACCAATACGTGATCATATAGTAAACCAATTAAAAGATGATTTATTTTTCGCAACTGGTGTATCAATATTAGATTCTGTTGATTCTATTTATGAAGGTGCGGTTGAAAATGGTCATTTTAACCATCATGGAGATGATAGTGAATTTGACAAAGATTTCGGAACAGAATATAAACAATGGAAGAAGAAAAAGAAAGTAAAAGATTTCAATTTATAATATATTCATAATTAAACACTTAAATAAAAAGGTGCCACATTATGATATATACATAAATTATAATAATAAATAATAATTGAAAATATGAAATATTTAAAAAGTTTTAAGCGATATAGTATTAATGAAAATAATATGTATGATGTATATGATTTATCAATAGATGAAGATCGAATGGATGAATATTATGATAAAAATTACACTGTTGATGAAGATAATTATAAATATATGGGCTCTCGATTATTGCAATTTGTTGATGAAGATGCTTATATAGAGGAAATAAAAGATGGTGAAAAAAATAATAATGGTGTCGAAGAATATTGGGATGAAGATGAATTTATAGAATATGTTGAAGAAACAGATACTAAATCATTGAAAGAAGGTGTTGATAAAATTATAAAAGATAAGAAATATGATGTTGATGATGATATGGATTTTCATGATAAATTAGAGTTATTAAAAGTTGAAGATTTTCATAAATTAATTGTTGATTATGATGATGAAAGTGATTTTGTTGAATTTGTAGTAGATAAAAGATATGATGATAAATCGCTTGAAGATTATTTAAGTGAATTTACTGACCATGAGGGTTATTATGATTTTATTAAAGGATATATAGATCACAAAGAATTAGAAGAATGGTATAAAGATAATGAATCACCAGATTATAAAAGAGAATTTTATTTGAGTGATCTTGCGAATGATACTGCGTTAGCAGAAGAAATATTTAATTATGATAATAGTAATGCGTTAATATTATTTGAATTAATAGAAGATGAATCTTCATATATTGCTAAGACACATGACTTTCAAGATGCTTATATCGATGCTATTAAGAAAAGAGATGTTGATGGTTTTGATACTGAAGAAGAATGGGCTAAGGAAGAGATGCCAGATATTTTATTAGAAATTGAAAAGAAATTTGGACTTGATGAAAACATCAGGAAAAAATATAGTAAATATGCTTCAAGAGTAAGTGCGAGACAATTCAATTTGTAAAATTAATATATAAGAATATGAAATTAAAAAGATTTGAAGAAGATAATAATCATTTAGATTATAAAAGAGAAGAAAAAGTACAATCAATCAATGAAAGTAAGTTTGAATTGATTGCTAATATATCTAAGAATTGGAACGATGAATTATCAGAAACATATAAATCTATCAGAAATATATATAAATTGAATAGAGAAGAATTAAAGTCTATTCAAGAGCAATATATCTTATCTGAGAAAGTTGTTAAAGAAAAAGATGCTGAGATTTTAGATACGGTTGCTGAATTGTTAATGAAATATGGTGATAATGAAGCGGTAGAAAATATTAGAATTGATGAAGGTAAGATAGTATTTGATTTATTATGTGATACTGACATTGAACAAAGTGTTAGTGAATATAATGGTTTTGAATTATATTATAATAAAGTGTGTCAAATACCTGTTAATGAAAAGAAAGACTGCTATGAAGATAAATTATTAGAACAATCAATTTATATGAATAGTGAAATGATTAGGTTATTTAAATAAAAATCCTTATATTTGAAAAAAAGTAAATATGAAATATTTAAAAGGTTTTAAGAGAAATAAAGGTAAAGAATTAGATAATGATATAGTTATTACTAAATCTAATAAGAAAGAAGTTTGTGATACTCTAACACAAACAGAAAACAATATAGAAATATTAAATTTTTATTCGGATAATATATCCGATTCTATTAAGAATAATAGAATCGGATTATCTACAAATATATCCGATAATTTGACAGAAATCTTTGGTAAACATAATTTAAGTAAAAGACTTGAATATAATACAAAGATATGGATTTTAAATGCTTATGATTTAGAGTTTGTATTATTTTGTTCAAAAAGAGGAACTGATATTGCGATCTGTGATAGTTGGGAAAATGTATCATCTGGTAAAAATGAAATAGAAATATTATCATTTCTTACAAAGATTTACGAATTAATCAATAAATAATTTGGTAGTTTAAATATTTTGTTGTAAATTTGTTTTTATAAATATTAAAAATAGAAATTTTGTTAAGATTAATTATAGAAAATAAGGTACAAGTTGCAGTGATTATAATATGTGTTGGTTTGTTAATATTTCAAATCATTAATAATTCTTAAACTTTACAATATTTTTTACATATAAATAAATGGAAATATAGGCATAAAGTCAAGTAATCAAATGAATGTGATATTCGATTTCATTATGTTTGACGAAGTAACAATGTGGTGGTTGTTATCTCAGGAGTAATGTCAAGACCAATCCAGGTTCGAGTCCTGGTATTTCCGCTGGGAATCTTTGAGATACGGTGTTTTTTACTTGGAAATAACCAAGCGTATAATACGTGCTAACACATCTTATAGTTAGAAGCATGGTAAGTTCGCATCATCGACTGAAAACAGAGATTGCGGTAGATGATTAAAGGAGTTATGATTTATTTCATAACTCTTTTTTTATATATACACATATGAAAACATATAAATTATTTTTAGAAAATAGAGAATTATTAGATTTGAAACCAGGTTTTGTTTATTATGATAAAGTTGAGGTTGATGAAGCATGGTTATTTATTCGAGTTAAAAAATATAACGAAAAAATGAATATTTATTTATTTTTATCATTGACAGGTAATAATAAATTTACATTTGCTTATCTACATGATTGGGTTTTGTATGATTTTTCAGAATTATCAACAATGGAAGAATATATGTTTAAATATGGTGTATTAGGTTCTGTATATAATTCATTATCAAATCCAACAGCTACAATGATGTCTGATATTACTTTAATAGATTCTGATATAAAAGCAATAAAAAATATTAAAGATGAAATAGATTCTTATCCGGATTTAGAAGAACAATTAAAGAAAGAAAAAAAGGAAATAAAATCAAAAGAATTTAACTTATGATAACAAAATATAAATTATTTCAAGAGAGTTATGATGGTGATTTCGACCAATTTGATTTTGTAATATCTTCAGATGTGATATACATGTTACTTACAAAACCAGATAAAAGAAACAGTGCGGTGATGGCAATAAACATTGGTAGATATAGTTCATATTATGAAAGTGTCACATTAGATAGAAATTTTGGTAGATTTGAAGATTCAGATATATATCCATCTGAAACGATTTTGAAAAAACTACCATATTTATATATATTACAATCAACAATATATCCAATAACAGAAACCAATTATAATTATATGATGTCAGCATTTGAAGGTGATGATAAATATATTGAGCAAATGAATGAATATGTTGATTTCACAAAAATGATGAAAGATTATTTAAAAAGTAAAAAATCAAAAGAATTTAACTTATAGCCAATTTTTATTATAGAAATTAGTTGCTATTATTTTCTTAGTAGAATTATCAGCAATAATTAAATGGTTTGCTTCTTTAATAATATTTTGTTTCAAAATATTTACTATATGATTTTCTGGAATAACATCATCAAAAATTCTTAAATTAGTATAATTTATATTAGAACCTAATAATCTTAGATTAGAAGTTGTATTAAATTCCACTGGAATAATATCTATTGTTTTATTTATGACTGAAATCATACCATCTGAATTAATAACATTATTTTCAACATTTGAGATTGGTTCAAATCCATTTGCTAATGCATCTTGGTTGGTAATCGTATCAGAGATAGAAACAAATTTTCTTTCATATGATGCTTGGTTGACATATACGACATTAATATCCATGTTTCGATGATAGATATTAAAATTTATTTTTTGTTTCTTCTGGTCTAAATTAATAACAATAGCATACCATATATTTGTTAATAAATCTACTTTAACACTAAAAACTTGACCGTTCAATCTTAAAAATAATTTACCTGACTTATATAATATCTCATAACCTAATTTAGTACTATTATCATAATTATTTAATAATGAAAATTTTTCAGTTCTATTGATATTATATTTTTCTAAAATTGATGGTGATATTCTTGATTGTTCAAAATCATAATCATTTTTAAATTTAGTCCAAAACACAAAACTTCTATTATCAGATTTTATTAATGTGTCAGAAACTTTATAATCAATTGCTGTCTTGCCTTTTAATTTTGAATGTGATAAATCATAATTAGATTTAGAAACTTCAAAATCGCTTATCATTATATTTTCTTTCACGAAACCAACATCTTTATATATTTTATAACGAATGAAATCCATAGTAGTTGGTTTTGTTTGTAATTTATTTGAAATTTTAGTATCTTCATCATATATATCTTTACCGAATAATGATTCGATAGTTGTATTATCTGTTAAACTTTCGATAGAGTCTTTTGAATCTTTATTAAGATTTCGTATATCAGTTCTAAGTTCATATTTTTCTAATACTAATTTATAATATGTAGCAGAGTTCATAATATCTTTAAATGCTTGTGCGTGTTTAACATAATAAAGCATGTTTGCTTCACAAATATATAAAATATCATCTTGTGCTGGTCGTCTTGTAATACCAAAATTATTTTTGAATTCATCTTTCATTATATGTATTTGGAATGTATCGAAGAAATCAAGATTAAATTGATTTATTATAACTGATTCGATAGGAAATTTATTTTCTGGAACAATTATTTTAATTCTTTTCATATCAACAATATTTTTCAATGTATATTCATGTACATATTTATCTATACCATTTCCATCTGGATCTGTTAAGTGATAATCAACATCCCAACCAAATATTTCTGAAACCTGATTACCTAACATATTTGCGAAATCTGTTATTGGTTTGAAATCATAAGGGTTCCAATATGAACCACTTTTTTCTTGATTTTCTTTATCTAATTCTTTTGCCGCATTTGTATTATAAGATGAGCAACTTTGTAAGAATGATGATGAATTACCAGCCATATTTCCGCCAGTACTACCTTTTATTCCACCGAGTCCACTAAGATCTAAACCACCACCTGAAATAATACCGGTAATACAATCTTCTTTTAGTCCATACTTATTTGTTTTTAAGTAGTTTGCGGAAACATTTTGAAAATCACCAATTAAGATAATATCATATATTGTAACTGGTTCACCAAGGTTTTTAATTAAATATTCAACTTGTGCAAATCTCAACGGATTTAATTTAGTAGAAGCAATATTTTCTTTATTTAAAGGTAGCCAATCAGTATATGTTCTACCATTATCTTGTGTGAATCTATATTTTATATCTAAATTAGTGTGAGTTGAAACTAATACATAATCATCTAAACTAAATATTTTAAATATTTCCGGATTACTTAATATTATTTCATCACCTTCTCCTGGTAGAAATGCTTCACCATCAGTGACATTCATCATATATTCTCCACCAATTCTAATATTATTAACAGATAATGGATCATCCGTATCTATTTCTTTTGTTACATAATAATATAATTCGATAATTATATCTTTATCAGGATCTATTAAAATATCATCACCACTATTATTACTTTGATTAGTTGAGCATGTAAAAGTTAAACCAGATTCTAAAATTGAATCTAATAATATCATATCACTCCATTCATCACCATATTTGTATTTGATATATTTTGTGAAATACAAATCTTTTGTTTCTCCGAATGTTTCATCAGTAAAACTTTTAATATCTACAATACCTTTAACTGGTTCAGAAACAAATTTATATCCATTGTTTTCGATTATTTGAGGTCCATCATACCAATTCATTGTATATGATTCGTCTGGTGTTTTACTATATAAATATTTTAAGTTTCCCATTATAAATTAAATTCTTTTCTCTATATATTAATTTTAATGTTATAGATTAAAATCGCTTACTTTTCTGCTTTTTATACAATCTTCTTCATTGCCTTCTAAAACTCTTATTAACTCGATAACTTTATCAAAACTTTGTTTATATTTAGTTATTGATTTATTATTTAATTCACTGATATATTCAGTTGAATTTTTCTCATATTTATCTTCGAGTTTTTTAGCATATTCATATTTAGGTATAAATTTATCACCATCAAAACATAACAATGAATATTTTTTTAAATTTGATGATAATACTACGCCATAAGCACTCTTTTCACCTGGTTTATTATCATAATATTCTAAATAATTATCGATATAAATCTTAGTTGTTTTTGCTCTATCGCCATCAATTAAAAATTTTGAATTATCAAATTCATTTAAGAAAATTTTATTTTCATGAATTGTTAATGTGTCTAATACATTAAAATCTTTATTAAGTTTTTTATAATAACAATCTGTGTAAGATTTTATAAATCCTAAATTTAATAAACATTCTTCTGATAGATTATTCATTAGATAATCAACACTATTATTGGTTTCAAATAATTTAAATTTTGTTATCATAAGTTAAAATCTTTTTGTTTTTCTTTTAAATGTTTATTTTTTACAAAATATGAATATTCTTTCTACTTCAGTTAATTCATTTCCAGATATAAGATCTACTAATAAATCATATTCATCATCAGATAAATTCCTCTCAAATAATTGTTCATATGATTTTAATATTCTCATTTTTTCTAAAATTAAATTTAATATATATATAAAAAGAAAAATACCAAAACATGAGAATAGAAACCAATAATTTACTGAAATCATCAAACAAGAACATAACATTTGTAAATTCTTGTTTATATGCAAAAGAAGGACCAAATTGTGCTGGTAAGATGGATTTATCATCGATGTTGATAAATTATGATTCGTTTTTTTCTTCTAATATGACATTACAACCTGAAGATAAAGATACACCAATAATGTATGGTTTTTTAGGAACAGAAATTACATTTATAGCGATAATACCACATTTTAATATGAACCCTCAACAATGTCCAGAGGACAATTATATTGAGTATTATTTTGAAGATCAACCATTGATAAGAAGAACATTCACAGATATATTAATGTTATCTGGTAATGACACACATAGAATACCACAAATGTATTTATATAATCCAACTAAGGAAATAGTTAATTTAGAGATAATGATAGGTAATATTGATATTAATAAAATATCTACTCAATTAGTACCAGATTATACAGATTTGATTGGATTAACATATAATTCAGTTGTAACAGATCAGATGTATGGTACGAATTGTACTGGTTCAACACAATTTGAGATATATGATCCATTATCAATAAGTGGAACAACAGGAACAACACAAATGATAATACCATTTGCTAAGATAGATATTATTGAAATAAAAGATAATGATATTATTATAAAAACCACGTCAGATGATCCTATTAAATTATCATTTTTATCGAAGTTTAATGCTTTACAAGTATTCTCAAAAATGAATTGGGTTATAGAAGATTCAAATGAAAGATACATCACGATGAGTTATCCAACAATTGATATTGAATCTCCGGTAATTACATTTATACCTACAACACAAATATCTACATTACCAATAATTAAATCTGATATAACTTGGAGATATATTGATACTGTAATTGATAATAGAGATGGTGTTATAAATAATAGTGATGTTAATATAATTATTACAAATAATATAACTGGTGAGCAAATGGATATGATAGTAGAAGATGGTAATTATACATTATCATTTATCATTTCTGATTTGGCTGGTAATACAACAAGTGAAACAAAACAATTATTAGTTGATTCGACATCACCAACAATCTTTTTTAATGATGTTGTTGATATAATGGATTTAACAGCATCAACACAAACTCCAGGTATTATTACAGATATTGATATTAATCGACATTATATTCAGAAAGTGTTTGATGAAGTTGATGGTGTTATCGCAAATTCAGGAGTTACAATTATCGTAACATCAGGTGGAACACCAGTTGTAGATATTACTCAAATCGGAGATTATGAAGTATTGTTTGTAGTATCTGATACATCAGGTAATATGACCAATGAAATGAAACAATTAAAAGTTGTTGAAAGTTCAATTCCAGATATTCATTTTAATCCTGTATTTTCTGGTCCGAGTGGTAATTTGAGTGCGTTTACAATGAGTTTATCATCTGATACAGCAATTCCAGTATCAGGTATAACAGTAGAAGATATTAGAGATTATTCAATATCTGGTGTAACTGATGCTTATGATGGAATAATAGCAATTGATAATGTGGTAGTTATTTCTATACCAGATTTTCCAATATTAAGTATTGGTATTTATGATATAACTTTTAGAGTATCAGACATTTCAGGTAATGAAAGAATAGAAAATAAAAAACTAACAGTAATAATATAAGACAATGGTATATGATATTAAAAATTTTGTTAAAAATCCATCGCAAGGTGATAGAGTAATTTTTATATATGATCCAAATGGAACTGTAACTATGACAGTTGATCCATATTCATCAACGTTTTATCATAACTCAAAATATATTTATATTTTGACTGATGGTAAAATGAATATAAATCAAACATTAGAGTTTGAAACATCTCAAATTGCTAGTGATGGTGTTGCTAGATTAAATGATGTGAAAAAACAATTCATAGACGGTTTAGCAGATAATTGTGGTATGGATCCAAATTTTTTAACATCTGGACAATCAGATATAAGATATGTCAATATAATTGGTGACACAATGACAGGAGAATTAACTGTACAAAATAATATATCAATAACTGATGCTTATTCATTATTTATTGAGAAATTAAGATTTAATTCAGATATTTCACAAGGTATCGCATTAACAAATAGAAATACTCTTGTTGATTCAAATGGTTCATTTGTTCTTGGTAATCAATATCAAATTAATACATTGATTGATGCTTCATCATTTGTAGATATATTTTCATTTGATGAGACAGAATCTTGTTTATGGTTCTATACAGTTATTGATGGTAATAATCTTAGAACAGGACAAATTTCAGCAGTGTGGAATTCAGTTGATAATTCAACCGATGAAATAGTTTATTCACATACAACAACAAATGATGTTGGTAACACAGATGATATAGTATTTAGAGTAGAAAAATATACATTCAATTCACAAACAAAAATAAGATTGTTTGCTGATATACAATCGGGTAATTGGAAAGTTAGAATGTTGAGATTTTTTATTTAATAATAATAATATATAATATAATCCGGAAAGTGAAGGATAAAAAATTAAAAAAAAATAATTAAAAATTATGGCACATGAGCAAATAATAAGAAATGGTTTGATTGTTGATAAAAAGTTTTCTTTTTTAGATAATCCAACTGTATATGTGAGTGGTATTACACAATCTGGACCACTTGTAGATAGAAATCATATTGTTACTGAATCAGTAATTAAAACAAAATTTGATACATTAACATTAGATGATTTATCTGGTGTTAATTTTTCATCAGCAAGTAATAATGATATATTAGTATTTAATGGTTCTGAATGGGTTGCAACTGGAATGAGTTCAATCGCAGGAGACTTTTATACAAAAGCAGAGTCTGATTTAAGATTTCTTAATTTAGATGGTACTGTCGCAATGACAGGTAATTTAGATATGGGTGGTAATGCTATCACTAATGTTGGTAATGTTGATGGTGTAGATGTTTCTACATTAAAAACTGATCATGATACATTACAAACAAACTATAATACATTCGTTGGAACAACTTATGCTAATAGAACATTAGGTGATATTAATGATGTTACTTTAACAGCTGTAGCAACAGATGATTTCATTCGTTGGAATGGTACTGCTTGGGTTAATGTAGCAACAACAACAATATTATCTAACTATTATACAAAATCAGAAGCAGACACAAATTTTATTGATGCGGCTGGTGATACAATGACTGGTAATTTAACACTTAATGGTGGTAATATTATAATGACAGGATTTGAGACAGTTGATGGTGTAGATATTTCAGTATTCAAAACAGATTTTGATACAAGAAGTTTAACAGGAAATACAGATGTTACTTTTTCAACAACTCCAACAAATGAACAATTATTACAATTTAATGGTACTGATTGGGTGAATGTTGATGCGAGTTCAGTTGTTACAGATTCATATACAAAAACTGAAGCAGATAATAGATTTGTAGATGTTGCTGGTGACTCAATGACTGGAGAATTAATAATTAATGTTGGTGGTATTGGTAATAGAGCCTTATCTACAACTGGTGATGCTTATATCACAGGTAATTTATATGTTTCAGGTGTTACGACAACAATCAATACTGAGAATATGGCAATCTCTGATAACTTATTACTTTTAAATAGTGGTGAAACTGGTGCTGGTGTATCAAATCATACTGCTGGTTTCTTAGTAGATAGAGGTACAATTTCTGCTGTAACATTAATCTTTGATGAAGATACATTTACAATTAGAGTTGGTGAAACACCTTCAACATTAATAGATAATGATGTAGATATTTCACATACTGTCGCATTAGCAACAATCTCTGATGCTAAAAACTTTGGAACACCAACAAATTATGGTATGTTATATTGGACTAATGATGTTCTTCAAGGTGGTATCTTAAATAATAGTACAACTATTACATTTGATTCAGGTGATTTACATCTTAATGGTGGTAATATCAC
>Ga0256827_10001829_pt1 | contig 13759 bp, 8 predicted proteins | sample CV84metaG_FD_185977 | JGI IMG/M metagenome (GOLD analysis project Ga0256827, IMG submission 185977) | Hydrothermal vent microbial communities from East Pacific Rise, Pacific Ocean - CV84 | ecosystem: Environmental > Aquatic > Marine > Hydrothermal vents | place: Pacific Ocean: East Pacific Rise... | reverse complement strand
ACATTAATACGAATATTTGTCCCGTCATTTTGAGGATTAAAACCCAAATTAGAATTAATAATCTCCTTTTCTATTAAAGGAAGATTTGCTTTATCCCAGGGTTGAATCATCAAAGTACGAGGATCGGGAGTGCTCACATTAGCTACTTGATTCAAAGGCATACTTGAGCCATAATTATCAATCGCTATTCCATCCAACATACTTGGATTCGCTTTCCCTGCTCTGATTTTATGCAATTCTCTATCCAAATGCTCTATGGATCCCTGCATAGATTCTTCGGCCATTTCCAATACCATTTCCGCTTCTTCTGTCATAAGGCAATTATTTTATAATTTGGTGCAACAAATTTACAATTTCATTTGAATATATCCTAAAAATATTTTTTGTATATTTGGGAGCCTCTTATACAGGAGCATACAATCAAATCCTTAAACTGAATCTTTATGAAATCAAAGGCCCGAATACTAAAACTCTTCCTAGTCAGTCTTGCCATTCTTTTTACGACTTTTATATCAGATTCCATACAAGCCCAAGTTCAAATCTACGCCAATGATTTTGAATCGGCAGGAGGGTTTTATACCGATACGATAAATAGCATTTGGGAAAGAGGAATTCCCCAAAAGGCGATTATTGATACGGCCCATAACGGGCAGAATGTTTGGATCACCGATTTGGATTCGGCTTATCAAGGCGCACAAAATTCCTTTCTATATTCTCCACAAATTGTAATTGCACCTTTCGATAGTGGGTATATCTCATTTTGGCAATTTGTTGATTTAGACACTGCTTTGCTTAGTGGTAAGGATATTTGTAGTATTTCGTATCGTAAGGGTAGTGATACAAATTGGATTTCGTTGGGCTATCAAGGAATAGCAGGAGCCACCAATTGGTTTAATGCCAATTCAGCGGGCACTATGGGCTGGCATATCGATAGTAGCGGCTGGTTTTATTCATCATTTCCATTTTATCGAAACCAAAGTGGCAGCTATTTCTATCAGGTTGACACAGTGCAATTTCGTTTTACATTCCGATCGTATGCCAACCATAGTGGAGCTGGTTGGGGAATTGACGATTTTGAAGTTTCAGGATGGAATATGCCAGTAGATTTGGGAATAGTGGATATTGTACTGCCCCAGGATTCTACTACTACAGGCAGTCAAATTCCTGTTCGACTACGACTTAAAAACTACGGTTTAAGCACAATCAACTCCGTTCAATGTTCCGTATTGCTTAACAATTTACCTACATTATCACAAGCATTTTTATTTACCAATGGATTATTACCCGATTCAACTATAGATGTGTATTTTACAAATACTTATATGGCACTAAATCAAAATTATGAATTAACTGCCATTTCTAAAATTACTAATGATTATGTAATCTACAATGATACTTTTCGAAAAACTATTATTAGTAAAGCTGCGCAATATGATTTAGCAGTAACGGGAATAGAAGTAGCTCCCTCCCACCACGATACAACTTGTATCCCCGATAACATATTCGTAACATTAAAACTAAAAAATTGTGGTTATGACACTATTAAAACTGCTATTTTTTCATATAAAACAAACACTACTATCATAAGTACTAAGAACTGGAACGGATTAATTGCCCCTGGCGACACGTCTTCATATAAGTTTAAAGCATCCTATAAGGGCCAAATAGGGTTTTACGTTGTTAAAGCTACATGTAGTGTCATAGGAGACAGTTTCTATAGTAATGATTCTTACAACATTACTTTATTAGGTATGCAATGCCCACCCCCAGGTTTTAAAGAAGAAAACTCTTCCAATTTATTTCTAAAAATTTATCCCAGCCCAACACAATCAAATATTACGATAGATTTAGAGACTTTGAAACGAAATAATATACTATTGCTATCCATTTATAATAGTTGTGGCAAAGAAGTAAAACATATTAGTATCGCTAAATCGCAAAAAAATATAAATATCGATATTAGTAAGCTGAGCCCAGGCCTCTATTATATTCTATTACAAAACGAGCAACAGGTTTTGGGCAGTGGGAAATTTATTAAGGAGTAAACACTTGACATGTAGCATTTAATCTACGTACTACCTCTTCGATATTAATATCTAGCATACACTTAAAATGTTTTTTAGGACATTTATCAAAGCCAATTTTGCTGCAAGGGCGGCAGCTTAAATCCTTAACTTGGAAAATATAATTTTTTGATTCACTCCCTTTTGGAAAATAAGGATACATCCCAAATTCAGGAATAGTATTTCCCCAAAGCGAAAGTATCTCCTTATTAAATGCACTGGCAATATGCATCATTCCTGTATCGGAAGTAACTACCTTATCACATTTCTCAATTACCGCAGCCGACTCATTTAACGAAAGTTTACCGCATGCCGACCAAAGCTTATCACCCAGCTCTTTCTCCAATAAGTTTGCTTTCGCAATATCATCAGCACCACCCAAAAGCACCAATGGCAAATTACTTTTCTTGGCAATCGCAATAAGAATCTCTTTGGGAATTTGTTTGGTAAAATGGGCTCCACCAATTACCAATACGTGATATGCACTTCTGATTTTATCAGGTATTTTCTGGATTGCTTCACGGTCATTCTCATTTATGAAATAATCAAGCCCTTTTCCATCATTCACGGCTCCCATCGGCTCGATGGTTTTCATATAGCGATCCACAATATGAATATCAGGCAAACAATCGTATTTTAATTGAACGCGCATCCACTTCCTATAATTCAACTTATTGAAACGGACACTTTTGACTCCTAACATAAGTTTTAGTCGATTACTCCGCAAATTAGAATGCAAATCAATAAGTAAACTATAGTTCTCGGATTTCAATTCATCAGCAATCTCGGTAATCTCCTTTTCAAATGTATAAATCTTATCAAGATAAGGATTATGCTCTAATGTAGCTCGGAACTTACTTTTGGTAATAAAATGTATTTCGGGACGAGGATTCAGATTATACAATACTCTAATTACTGGTGTTGTGAGCACAACATCACCAATGGAGCTAAAGCGTATAATCAGAATCTTATCCATATTTCAAATTAAAAAATCCCGCCTAGGCGAGACTTATTATATCTTAAGTAAGCTACTATTTTTCAATCCAGAAGGAACGCACAGTTTGTGTTCCAACATCCTCGTCAAGCCATAGTTCAGAACTTTTTAATCTAATAATTCTAAACTTTGCCTTATTACTTGAACCATCAAGCCTAATCAAGATATTTTCCTTATTCGAATCAAATTCCCAAGTTCCTAGGTGCTCAACACCATCAATATATTTTTTACAGCCACCATTATCTTCAAAAGTTTGCTCCAATTTATGAAGCTGATTAGTAATATCCACTCCATTTTGTGTGGCTTTATCTAATTTCCAATCACGAGTTAATCTGAAACTTTTAGTATAAATTGTTACAGAAGGACCTTCTTCATATTTATCACAAGAATACGTTCCTGCTAAAATGAAAGTCGCAAGAATTACTAAGGCTATAATTTTTTTCATAGCTTTATGCTTTTAATGTGTAAAAATTTTATTTTTCTATATGTGCGCTGCAAAAATAACTAAAGACTTATGGCTATGCAAATCAATTTTTAATTTTTATCATTTTTCATTGTTCAAATACCTAATTTTGCAAACCAATATAGAATTATGCAATTAATAGATACACATACGCATCTTTATCTAGAGCAATTTGATAATGACAGAGAAAAGGTTGTTAATAAGGCTATCAACCAAGGAGTCGAAAAAATGTTCTTACCCAATATCGATAAAGATAGTATTGAGGCTTTATGGAACTTATGTAATTCCTTTCCTGATAATTTTTATCCCATGGCGGGTTTGCATCCCACTTCGGTAAAAGAAGATTATAAAGACCAATTGAATATTGTGGATCAAGAGCTCAACAAACATAAATATGTAGCAGTGGGTGAAATTGGGATTGATCTTTATTGGGATAAAACATTTGCCGCTGAACAAAAAGAAGCCCTATTATTTCAATTTGAATTGGCAATAGCCCACTCGTTACCTGTTGTAATTCATTCTCGCGATTCTTTTCAAGAGATTATATCTGCAATCAAAGAGTTTGATAATTCGGAACTTCGTGGGGTTTTTCATTGTTTTACTGGCACAAAAGAAGAAGCTCAAAAAATTATTGATTTTGGTTTCTATTTGGGAATGGGAGGTGTATTAACATTTAAGAATTCTGGACTAGCTGAACAAATCAAGGATTTCTCATTGGAGCATTTGGTTTTGGAAACCGATTCGCCATATCTTACGCCAACTCCCTACCGAGGGAAACGAAACGAAAGTGCTTATGTATATTATGTGGCGGAGAAGTTGGCAAGTGTTTATGAAAAAAGTTTTGATGAAATTGCCGCAATTACCACAAAAAATGCAATGAACTTATTTAATCTAAAATAAATAATATGAATTCAGAAACAAGCATATTAATCATATATACTGGCGGTACTATTGGCATGGTAAAGGATGTAGAAACAGATGCATTGAAACCCTTCGACTTCGACGATTTACATGAACAATTGCCCATACTTCATAAATTTGGATTTCAAATCGACAGCATATCTTTTGAGCCTTTAATCGACTCCTCTGATATGCACCCTGCTCATTGGGTAAAAATGGCAAATCTGATTAAAGACAATTATTTAGATTATGATGGTTTTGTGGTGCTTCATGGCTCCGACACCATGGCTCATACAGCTTCTGCACTGAGCTTTATCCTAGGCAATTTAAGTAAACCCGTGATAATTACAGGCTCACAATTGCCCATGGGAGTGCTTCGTACTGATGGTCGCGAAAATCTGATAAGTGCCATTGAGATTGCGGCCGCAAAAGAAGATGATACACCCATTGTTCCTGAGGTAGCCATTTATTTTGAGTATAAACTCTACCGAGGAAATCGCACTTATAAATTTCATGCTGAGAATTTCAATGCTTTTATTTCAGGCAATTATCCTATAATAGCTGAGTCTGGAGTTAATTTGAAATTTTTTAAGGAGTACATCCGCAAACCAAGATTTAAAAGATTGAAACTTCGCGCTAAGCTTGACAATAATGTAGCCATTCTAAAATTATTTCCTGGCATATCACAACAATTGATCGAGGCTATTTTGAATACTACAGGACTCCGTGCAGTTGTAATGGAGTCTTTCGGTTCAGGAAATGCACCTCTTGATAATTGGTTTATCGACTGCTTGAAAAAAGCCATTGACCGAGGAATTGTAATAGTAAATATTTCGCAATGCATAGCTGGAGGAGTGCAAATGGGAAAATATGAAACTAGTATGAAGCTACAAAAAATTGGTGTTATTTCAGGTCATGACATGACCCCATCGGCAGCAATTACCAAACTGATGGTGATACTTGGAGAACAACAAAAACAAGACAAAATAAAGCAAGAGTTTCTTAAAGATTGGGCAGGAGAATTAACGGTATAATTCTTGCAAAAATGCACAGTCATTAAATCATTTAACAAACAACACTCATCTACTATGAATCGATTTCAAACAATTCTATTCTTTCTTACATTCATCACTATTTTAAGCGCTTGTAACAACAGTGGTAAAAACAAACAAAAGGGAATGCTCTTTACTTCGGGAGGTCGCACCTCGGAAGTTCTTGTGGTGATGAACAATCAAAACTGGAAAAGAATAGCAGGCGATACAGTACGTAACACTTTAGGAGCTGTTCCTGAATGGCAAGCCGTTCCCGAACCTGAATATATGATTTCACATATTAGTAAAGTTCAATTTGGAACCGTCTATCAAAAATTTCGTAATATTTTGATTATAGAGTTTAAGCCTGAATTCAAAAAAGCCAAGATTTTAGTAAAACATAACGTATGGTCTAAACCTCAAACAGTGGTTAAAATTAAAGCCCCTGATATGAAGTCGTTTCTTAAAATCTACAGTGAAACCTATGTCCAAATTATGGATATTTATCATAGAAATGAACTTAAGCGAATTGCTAATGCATATAAAGGCATGAAGGTGAAAACGCTAGGTAATAAATTAAAAAATAAATTTGCCATAGACATGGTTTTCCCCAAAGGTTTCTTTATAGCAACCAATGGAGCTGATTTTATGTGGATTCGACGGCCAACAAGGGATATTGAAGAAGGTGTTTTTATTTATACCTATCCCTATACCGATACTTCTAATTTTAACTACCACAGAATAATAGCTATTCGCGATTCGATTACCAAGAAATATATTCCTGGACCCATTGATAACTCCTATATGAAAGTATCTTCCGTTTTTCCTCCTATGCATACTATTACTGAGTTTAAAAAGAATTATGCAACAGAGGTTCGCTCATGGTGGGACGTTAAAGGCTATGCAATGGGAGGACCATTTATTAGTTACACATTTGTAGATACTGTAGCCAACAGAATGATGTGCATTGATGGGTATATCAAGGCCCCTCGCAAAGATAAACGAGATTTGATGTTACATCTCGAAGCTATTTTCAGCACATTTGAGTTTGTGAATAAAGAACCTGAAAAGAAAAATTAAGTAAGCAGGTCCTTTATCACTTTGGGGAAATACTCATATTCCAAAGCGTGAACTTTTTGAGCAATATCATCAGATGAATCAGAAGCCAATACTGGAACTTTTTTCTGAAAAATGATTTGTCCTTCGTCATATTCCCTATTCACATAATGAATTGTTATTCCTGTTTCGGCAACCCCAGAATCCTTAACTGCTTGATGAACAAAATCACCATACATCCCCTTTCCTCCAAACTTTGGAAGAAGTGCTGGGTGAATATTAATTATTTTTTGTGGGAAAAGATCAATTAAATAATCAGGGATTTTCAGTAAGAAACCTGCCAACACAACAAAGTCAATTTGATACTTCAATATTGCCGCCTTTATAACTATTCCTTCTCTCAATTCGCTTGGCTTAAAAACCAAGCATGGAATATCTAAATTCTTTGCTCGCTCTATTACAAAAGCATTTGCTTTGTTAGTTAAGATTAAACTAGGCTTAACTACAGAATTATCTTGAAAATATTCAACAATATTTTGGACATTACTTCCATTGCCAGAGGCGAATAGCGCTATATTAACCGGACTTATACTCATAATTATCAAATTAATTGCAAAATTACAAAATACTTAGCTCAATAAGCTATGATTTGTAAAAATCAAAAAATGAATAAGCAAGATTATAATTAATATCTTTGCACACATAATTATGGCACGCCACTATATCATATATAACCAAAGTTTTAGAATCGCATTTATATTGCTTTTTTGCTTAATTGTTTGGAACCCTAACTTTATAAAAGGTGCAAATAAAAACAAAATAGATAGCTTAAAAAATGTGACAAAGTACGAACACCCTACATTGTCTGCTAAAGATTATTTTGATTTAACCTTCTACGAGTTTCATCGCGATTCGTTATTTCGCGCTATGGAATACGCTCGTGAAGGTATTACTATTGCCAAAAATAATAACGACTATGAAACCCTAGGCAACTTATATAACCTCAAGGGCTATATTCATTTAAATTTTGGAACTTATATAAAATCAATTGACTTTTTCTCCAAAGGAGAACAAATTGGAACAGAACATAATATCCCAATTCTGATAATAAGCGCCGCCCATGGAATGGGAAGGGTATATAACGAATTAGGCGAATATGATAAGGCCCTGAACGTATTGAATAAAGGTCTAACACTCGCTCTTAAAGATAGTACTACAAATAATGCTACAGTATTTTATAATGCTATTGGAATTGCACTACAGAACAAAGGAAATCTAAAAGAAGCATTAATAAGTTTAACAAAATATTTAGATCTTGCAATAGCTAAAAGTGATTCATTGAATATTTTATATGCGTATGTAAACATTGGAGAGACTTACCGTATTGATAGCAATTATGAAGTTGCGATTGACTATTATAGGAGAGCACAACTACTGAACAAAACAATTAAAAATGAACAGGCGGAAGCTGCAATTTATGGCAATTTATCGAACATCTATACAGCAAAAGGAGAGTTTGAAGAAGCTATTTCATACTTACGAAAAAGCATTGAGGTATGTAGTAACAACAATGGATTATCATCCTATTTACTAACTGATTACAAAACTATAATTGACGATTACGTACAATTATCATCTTTCGATTCAGCCTATTTCTTTTACAAAAAATATATTGCACTTCGCGACTCGGTATATGAACATGACCGAATTAGAACTATTAATAGTTTACGTACTGAGTATAAAATTGAAGAAAGCGAAGCTCAAGCAAAAATACTGGCACAAAAACTAAGAAACCGAACTATAATTTTAATTTCATCCATATTACTAAGCTTATTAATTATTCTCTTATTAATCCTAAGCTATTCTCGATATAAATTAAAAACCAAAGTACTAAAAGAAGAAGCAAAAGCATTAAATCTCACCATTGATGAAAAAAACCGCGAATTAGTTACCCGTGTAATGGCTCAAAATCAACAAGAAGAAATATACGAAAGCATTTCCAAAGCACTTGTAACCTTGGAAAAAAACAATAATCCAGAAGAATTAAAACAGCATATAAAAACAATCAAATCCAATATATCATCAAAAGAGAAAACAAGAATGGATTGGGATAGTTTTAAGATGCACTTTGAAAATGTACATCCTAACTTTTTTGAAAAATTACTCAAAAAAAACAAGACCTTAACTCAAAACGACCTTCGTCTTTGCGGCTACATAAAACTTAACCTTTCCACAAAAGATATCGCAAACATCCTAAATGTGAGCGACCGAACAATTCAAACGTCCCGATATCGAATAAAAAAGAAGCTTGATTTACCTACGGAAACTAATTTAGTTCACTTTATCCAAGGTTTATAGGCATTTTCAGCAATTTTCTTAAAAAGTAATATTTATCATTGTAGTAGGCTTGTAGTAGGCTTGTAGTACATTTGTAATGCACCCCATTCCTCCTTACAATGTCTTTATATTACTTTTGCCTTCCCGAAAATAGCATTTTTTAAACACAATGCATATTCAAGGAATATTAATATTAAAATAACTAATAATCAACTAAATAACATACATTTTATGAGAAATTTAATTTTGATTTCATTCTTGTTACTTTTTGGCTTTTCTCAAGCCCAAACAGTCAAGTTTAGCGAAGATTTTGAGACACTCCCTTTGAGTGTATCATCTAGCGGATCCTCAAACTGGGCACGCACAAGTATGCTCCAACATAATGGAACATACAGCGATAGTGCACGTATTACAGGTACTAATGACACAACAATACTAACCACCAATAGTTTTAGCACCTCAACTTATAATCATGTTTTGCTAACTTTCAATCATATTGCTAAATTAGCTCTATTTGATGGTGGTTATATTGAAGTAAGCAGTAATAACGGAACAAGTTGGACTCGATTAACAGCCTCTGAATATTACGGAAGTGGTTATTTTGGTTTGACAGGAAACTATCGATTTAACTCCACCAGCTACAATGCTATTTGGGATCCAATGAATAATACAACGGTCCCTCAGAATTCGTGGTGGCGTGGTGAAACTTTTGATTTATCATACCTTATTCCAAACAGTACTCAAGCTAAGATTCGTTTTGTATTAGCAGGAAGCACAACAACTAACTATGGTTGGTTAATTGATGATATAAAAGTTACTGTTTCAAACAACGAATTAGTTCCTCCAACAATTAGTTTGCAGAGCCCATACCCACAAGATACTGTATATTCTACAGGACCTTTTGATATTATGGCTAATGTAACTGATTCATCAGGAGTTGCAGCTGTTAAACTTGTTTATTCCATCTCAGGTGCAAGTGATACTATTCCTATGATATTAATAGGAGGGACTTCTTATAAAGCTACGATTCCGAGTCAATCATATGGCACCACCGTTTGTTGGTCAGTTATAGCTTTGGATTCAAATTCAAATAAAGGACAAAACCCTATGGGGTCATGTATTTCTTTCACTACAAAGAAAGATCCTAATGCCCCTGCAACTTTCCCCTACGATGCAGCTATTCACTCTATAACAAACCCTCAAGATATAGTTATTTCAGGAACAAACCAAAATATCGATGTTCGTATTGTCAATAGAGGTGATTCATTAATGACAAAAGCCACCATTGGATGGGAATTAGACGGAGTAAATCAATCAACATTTACTTGGACTGGCTCATTGAGTTTAGATGTAAGTTCAAATCCATTTACTATCGGTACAAAAACTTACACTCCAGGAAATCATACTATTAAAGCATTTGCCTATAATCCTAATGATAGTATTGACCAAAATCCTTCAAACGATACACTTCAAATGTCGTTTTATGCATGCCCAAGCATCCTTAATGGAATTTACACATTAGGAGGCAATAATGCGAATTTTGTAGATTTCGCAGACTTAATGATGACCTTGGTTAATTGTGGAATGAGTGGCCCTACCACTATTAAGGTTAACCCTGGAACATATAATGAACAAGTAATGTTTCCCGACTCAATAATCGGAATAGATTCACTTAGTCCGTTAACTATCGTATCATCTACTAATAACAAAAACGATGTAATTATTACTTATGCGCCTTCAAGCACAGAAAATTATGTTGTAGGATTTGATAGTGTAAGTTGGATTAACATTAAAGATATTACTGTAAAAAGTATTGGTACTAGTAGTGCTACAGCTATCTTAATGAAAGACAATTCTTCAAATATCACTATAGATAATTGTTCTATTAAGTCAGTATATGGAAACAATTACTATTCGAAAGCCATTAGAATTGAAGGTGGATCAGTTCACGACATCACCTTAAGCAATAACAAAATTAGTGGTGGATATTATGCTATTTCACTGTATGGAATATACAGTAATCACCAAAATCGTATTACAATAACAAACAATGATATATTTGATTTCTATCGTCATGGTATCGATATCCATTATTCAGATTATCCAATCATTAAGTATAACAATATCCATCGTAAATATGATGATAATAATACATCCTTAAACGGCATGTATATATCTTATGCGATGCATCTTGATATTGAATCGAACCAAATCAAGTTAGTTCCAGATGCAGCAAGCTACGGAATTTACATTTCTTCTTCAAGTGGACTAGCTGGATCAGAGGCAGTAATAGCTAACAATATGATTAGCATATCAGGAAGCTCAATTTCTTCATCAATATTTGGATTAAGACTTAGCACATGTAGTTACCTTGGCATATATTATAACTCAATTGGTATTTCTGCTGGTTCAGGTAACAGTACAACTGCTTTTTATCTTTCAGGTTCAAGTTCAGGAAACAATATAGTTAAGAATAATATTTTTGCGCATCTTAATTCAGGATTAGCATTTTATCACTCCGCAGGCTCATTCTCTGATCTTGATTATAACGCATATTACACTAATGGTTTAATTATTATGAAGTGGGGTGGTTATAGCGGAACATCAGTATCATCGAGTTCAGGAATTACTGGAATTCGAGCTGTTACTTCTCAAGACACAAATTCCATTGTTGCAGATCCTCATTTCTACAGCCCAACAAATCTACATTCATATGGTAGTAGTATCAATGGAGCTGGCGATGTTATTTCAATGATAACAACTGATATTGATGGCGAACTCAGAAGCTCAAGTACTCCAGATATTGGAGCTGATGAATTTACCATCTCTAGCATCGATGCAGGAGCATTAAGTATTCTTAGTCCATTACCAATCGACACCCAATCCAAAGTGGTAGCACTAAAAGTAATCATTAAAAATTACGGTTCGGCCTCATTCACAAGTACAAATATTAAATACTCAATGAATGGTGCGAGCCCTGTTAATTATGCGTGGACAGGTAATCTTGGCAGTGGACAACAAGACACTGTTACCCTCGGTAATATTACACTACCTGCTGGTGATTATTCATTAAGTGTTTACACTACACTAAATGGTGATACAATTAATTCAAATGACACTGTAACAACAATCTTTACTGCTTTACCTCTTGTCGAAGTGGAAGTAAGCAATCTTGTTAGTCCTGCTGATGGTTGTGGAAAAGGAAGTACCGAAGATGTTACCGTAGAAATTACGAACAATGGCGTTGGATATATTTATAATGGACTTTCTGCATCATTCCAAGTTAATAATGGACCTGTTTATACAGAAAGTATTTCAGACACCTTAGCTCCTGGAGCAAGTTTGAATTATACTTTTAATCAACAAGCCGATTTAACAACTGGATATCAAAACTCAACATTCCATTTTGTTGTTTCAGCACACCATAGTTCTGACTTAAACAATATTAATGATACAGCAAGATATGACGTTGTTTCCTTAGCCAATTTGCATGCTCCTATTGTAAGTGATACTACAATCAATTATGGAGATACTGTAAGTTTAACAGCAATATCAAACAATCCAATTGTATGGTATGCTAATGATACTTCTTCAAATACTATTGGTAGTGGAGTTTATACAACTCCAAATCTTTTTGATACAACAACATATTATGCTCAAGCAAATGCTTATAATCCTCCTCAAACAGGAGTAATTGGAACATCAACTTCAACATTTGGCCCATTTGATATGTCTCCATATGGAGCAAATATGGCAGCTGGAAAATATCAGATATTATATACTGCTGCCGAACTTAATGCTGCAGGCCTTACTGCTGGAAATATTGAATCAATTGCTTTTAATGTTGCCTCAAATTTCAATGCTCCTTCTGCAGGTTTTGAAGTAAGCGTTGCCAATGTTTCAATTTCAAGTTTAACTAACACTTTTGTTTCTACAACAATGACAACAGTGGTTAATGGAACATTTATAGGAGCACAGGGTTGGAATACACATACTTTTTCAACTCCTTTCTATTGGGATGGAACAAGTAATTTGCTAATTCAAATATGCACTAACGGCAACCCTTACAATGCCGCTCCAATGTATTATACAACGACAGCTTCAACTATGCTTACTGGAACACAAGGAATGGGAACTAGCTGCACATCACCTTCAGGAATTGCAAAAACAAAACGTCCAAATATTAAAATAAAGAAACAAGGTACAGCAGGTTGTTATAGTTCTAAAGTACCTCTTACAGTAAATGTTCCTTTACCCGCAATTGATGCTACAGTAAGCGATATTGTTAGCCCAATTGACAACTGCGGACTAGTTTCGACTCAAGTAACCATTGATATTAAAAATATGGGTACCGATAGTATTAAAGGACCATTTTCTGCTACATATAAAATTGGAAATGCTGCATATGTTACAGCCGAAATTATCAATGATACGATAGCTCCATCTGACACTTTGCGATATACATTTAATACTTTAGCTTCATTGGCGCCAGGTGCAAATGGTACTAAATATCTAATTACAGCTAAAGTAAATGTTAACTCAGACTCCTATGCACCAAACGACACTTTGGTTTCGGATTCTATTTTCTCAAAATATACGCCTGCAAATCCAATAGTGAGCAATCAAACCATAAACTATGGAGACACTACAGTATTAACTGCTACAGCAAACGATAGCATTTATTGGTATGCCGATTCCATGGGGACTCAATTGGTTGGTATTGGAAGTAGTTTCACTACCGCTCCAATATACGACACGACCTCATTCTTTGCCCAAGCACGCAAAACAATTGTTGCTACTAATTACGTTGTAGGAAAAGGAACAGCAACAACAAATTATAGTGGACCAAGTCCTTATGGGGCAGGAGGCTATAGCGGCTGGGGACAACGAAATCAATACTTAATTACTGCGGCCG
>Ga0256827_10001828_pt1 | contig 13759 bp, 14 predicted proteins | sample CV84metaG_FD_185977 | JGI IMG/M metagenome (GOLD analysis project Ga0256827, IMG submission 185977) | Hydrothermal vent microbial communities from East Pacific Rise, Pacific Ocean - CV84 | ecosystem: Environmental > Aquatic > Marine > Hydrothermal vents | place: Pacific Ocean: East Pacific Rise... | reverse complement strand
TTCATTTGTAATCTTCTTTAATTAAAACGACAACGAAAAGGAAAGGCCTGCATAGGCACTTCGTTGTGGGCCGAAGCCTAATCCCGGTGCAACTACTGGCGTTACTCTAAGACTCAAATCATCGCTTATGTCGTAGGTGTAAAAATGCGCATCAACCACAGCATCTAATATATTTAGAGTGTAAACACCAGCCAATAGAATGATGCTTAAATCGCGATTTTTCCAATAATGATTTTTATACAAACGAATGGCGTCAGTCGAAAGTTTAGGAAATTCATCTACTGTGCTTTCATCACCATCTATTCGCGCACTATAGGCGTTTCGGTAAGCTACGTAGTTTTGTTGGTTGGTTATCAAAAAATAAGTAATGGTTCCAAATGCCGCATAAACAATTGGAATTTTCCAATACTTCTTATTATATCCTTGCCCTAAACCCGGCAATGCTGCCGACATCCATCCTGCTCTTTTTGGTGAATGCACATTTTCAGTGCTGGTGTCGCTTATCACTTCAATATGCGATTCGCCCCTATAGAGACTGTCGTTGTTTTGCTGTGCACTTAATTGATAAGGTGTGCTTAAAACAAATAGAATAAAAAGAAAACTCCAAACAGTAATTTTTACAAAACCTCTTATCAATAAGTGTTTTGCAGTATAAAAATTGCGATTGTTGTTTTCAGAAATTTGCATGATTACAAATTATGAGTTCAAAATCTCATTGAGGATTTGATCCAGTTTTTTATCCGAATCAAATTCAATGGTAATTCGTCCCTTACCTTTATTACTTCGCTTAATCTCAATCGGAGCATTCAGCTGCTTCTTTATTTTAGAATTAAGTTGTTGGTATTTATAAGGCAGTTCTGTTGTTTTGGTTTTAACCTTGGTTTTGCCATTTTGTATCTTCCGAACAATCGCTTCCACCTGACGAACAGATAATTCTTTCTCGATGGTTTCTTTTAGTACAAAAAGCTGATCGTCAATACTCTCAATATTAATTAGTGCGCGAGCATGGCCCATACTAACCAACTGCTCTTTCAGTGCCAGTTGAATATCGATGGGGAGCTTTAACAAACGAAGGTAATTGTTTACCGTAGCACGTTTTTTTCCAACACGTTTACTCAGGTCTTCATATGATAGATTGCATTCGTCCACCAATTTTTGATAGCTAAAAGCAATTTCGATGGCGTTTAAATCCTGACGTTGAATATTCTCAACCAAGGCCATTTCCATTACCTGAATATCATCCGCTTCGCGAATAAATGCAGGAATCGACTTTAGTCCGGCCATCTTGCTGGCACGATAACGTCGCTCTCCCGTAATCAATTCATACTTATTACGAGCCGTTTTGCGAACCGTAACCGGCTGAATAATTCCATGGTTTTTAATCGACTCCGAAAGCTCTTCCAATTTAGCTTCGTCAAATTCTTTTCGAGGTTGATCGGGATTTGTAATAATCTCTCTCAGTAAAATCTCTGAAATTGCTCCAGCAACAGGGATATTCCCAATCTGCTCATTGTCAGTGGAGGGAGTGTTCTCTCTTGCATTATCGCCAAAAATGGCATCCAAGCCTCTGCCTAATGCTTTTTTCGCTGCCGTCATTAGTTTACTTTTTTATCCTCGTTTTTTATTTTAGTCATATCATTGCGTTGCAAAATCTCGCGTGCAAGGTTCAGGTAATTAATCGAACCTTTGCTGTTGATATCATGCATCATGATAGGATCGCCAAAACTTGGAGCTTCGCCCAAACGGGTATTACGATGAATCACAGTTTCGAACACCATATTCTCGAAGTGCATGCGCACATCTTGAACCACTTGCTTTGCAAGGCGAAGTCGTGAATCGAACATAGTAAGTAAAATACCTTCGATATCAAGATCTCCATTCAAGCGTTCTTGAACGATTCGGATGGTGCTCAGTAATTTGCCCAAGCCCTCCAATGCAAAATACTCGCATTGTACAGGAATCATTACCGAATCAGAAGCCGAAAGCGAATTGATGGTAATTAATCCCAAAGAAGGGGAGCAGTCGATGATAATAAAATCGTAATCGTCTTTTATCTGATCAATCACCTTGCTCATCATTTTTTCACGATTCGGAAGGTTGATCATTTCAATCTCAGCACCCACAAGATCAATATGAGCAGGTAAAAGGTCTAATCCTGGAGTTTTTGTTTCCAAGATAATATCCTTTGCTTTTACTTCATCAATGATGCATTCGTAAATACTGGTTTTAATATTTTTTGGATCGAAGCCAACACCCGAAGTAGCATTTGCCTGAGGGTCAGCGTCAATTAATAAGGTCTTATATTCGAGAATAGCTAAACCCGCACTTACATTAATTGCAGTAGTAGTTTTTCCAACTCCTCCTTTTTGGTTTGCTATTGATATTACTTTTCCCATATAATTTATAATGTTATTGTTTCTCCTAATTCCACAAACGTTAGTTTCTTGGCTTTATTTTCAAAAGCCTTTTTTGCTTCAGCTTTATCAACTACGATATAGCCAAATGTGTCGTAATGCATAGCGATAATATGATCACAATTGATAAACTGACTTGCTATCACCGCTTCGTTTATTCCCATGGTGAAGTTGTCGCCAATGGGCAAAAGCGCAAAGTCTAAGGTCATTAGCTTTGGAATCAATTGCATATCCATCATCAATCCGGTATCGCCAGCATGATAGAAATTTCCTTCTTCGGTTTGTACCAAAAAGCTGCCAGGATTTCCTCCAGAAGCTCCGTCAGGCATTACCGATGAATGTTGGGCCGTGAAATAAGTCACGGTTCCAAAATCAAATTTCCATTTGCCCCCGATATTCATCGGATGACCATTTTCAATTCCTTTTGCTGCAAACCAATTTATGATTTCGAAGTTCGAAACTAACTTTGCTCCCGTGCGCTTTGCTATACGTTCCACATCGGCCACATGATCTTCGTGACCATGGGTAATGAGAATATAATCCGCCTCAATGGCGTCCACATCAATATGCGAGGCCAATTCGTTTGGCGATATAAAGGGGTCAAAAAGCAGTTTCTTTCCTGCTACTTCAATTAGCCAACAGGCATGTCCGTAGTTTGTTATCTTCATAGCTTCAGGAATTTATGTGATAAATAATAAATAAAACTATTGCGTAAAATAGCCCATAAGGCCATTATTATTACAACAGCACAAATATATTAATAAAAAAGCCGCCCTAAAGGCAGCCTTCAATAATTATTTCAACAATTAGTCTTGCTTGTTTTCTGATTGTTCGTCGTAGCTGATGTTCACACGCTCTTCTACTTCTTGATGCTCTTTGATGTAATCGATTACACCCGTTAAGCCTTCGGCGAATTTCTCAAAATCTTCCTTATAAAGAAATAATTTGTGCTTCTCGTAGAAGAATTTTCCGTTCTCACCATTCAATCGTTTTTTACTCTCGGTTAGTGTGATGTAATACTCTCCAGATTTAGTCTCCTTTACATCAAAAAAATAGGTACGTTTTCCCGCTCTTACTGACTTGGAAAAAATATCGTGCATATTGTTGTTGTTTTCCATCTTATCCTTTTTAATACCCTTTGTTAATCATTAATTTCCGAAATGTATTTCCTGTGCGATAATACACTACAAATATAGAATATTTATAAAAGTATGCAAGGGAGAATGAAAAAAAAGACCAAGTTTTTTTGAACTTATTGTTAAGGTATAAAAATGAGGTGTTTTTTTATCAGTTTTGTCATGGATTTTGTACCAAAAACTTATGCTAAAACTATTGAGCAGTTGTTGTTATATTAAAAAGTGAATTGATGGAAATAATAGAAAACACCTCTAAGAGATATTTCCTAAGGAAATATTAATATCTAAAGATATAACCTACGGTAACTTTAAAGGAACGATTTCGAATTTTTAATCCACTTTCGCTGGGTGGAAAAACATCACGGATTCCCATTTCATAGGCAAAGTCAAACATCAAACCATTAGCAACAAGTCCCATACCGAAAGTATAACCCATATCTTGTTTGTTGGGATCGTTTTCAAGCTCATAATCTTCTATGGATAATTCATTTCCTTTATCATCTTCGTATCTAATAGTTCCCGTAAATTTATTGTGAACCAATTGACTGAATACAATCCCTGCATCAAAATGAAAATAGCTATCACGATCACCCATCTTGAATTGAAATATTAAAGGTACTGATAAATAACCTATACGCATATCTAATTCAACCAAACCACGACCAGTTTGATTTTCTTCATAATATTGAATAGCAGAACCTTTTCCAGAATACATTATCTCGGTTTGTAGTGCAAATCGTCTTGCTATTGAGTAATTGATAACACCACCACCAACAAATTTCATCTTTGGTGTGGGGATAAAGTTTTCTACACCTTCTCCAATACCAGTTAATGAGGTAGATGCACCGCCGAGCTTAAATCCAAAGCCAAATTGAGCATAAGATGCAGTTATGCTTAATGTTATAATGGTAAGTACTAAGAATAGTTTACGTAATAAATGGGTCATATCTATATAAATTTTGGTCTATTTAAGAAACTATAAAAGTATTAAAAAATTGTTTGACTCGGCTAAAAATATTGTTGCGTTCTTCTTAGCCAAATATGAGTTTTAATCTGCATTTCTCATTATCTTCGCCACATGAATGAAATTTACTATATATTAATGATGATTGGAACTCTTGCCTTGTCTATTTCGGGTTCATTAACTTCCATGGAGAAGCGATTCGATGTGTTTGGTGTGATTATTATTGCATTTGTCACTTCCGTTGGTGGCGGGACTTTACGTGATATGATTATCGACAGAGAAGTGTTTTGGTTAGTTGATCCATATTATTTATACATCATCATTGGGGGGAGTGTACTTTCCATGATTTTTCGAAAGAAGCTTAATTATTTGCGAACGTTTCTTCTCTTATTTGATACCATTGGATTGGCATTATTTACAATATTAGGTGCTGAAATTGGTTTAGCGCATGAACTTAGTTTTATTAGTATCATAATTGTTGCTACTATTACCGGGGTAGTTGGAGGTATTCTTCGTGATGTACTTGTAAATGAAATACCCGTGATTTTTCAAAAAGAGATCTATGCAACCATAAGTATTGCTGGAGCAACTTTGTTTTTAATACTTCGCTCTTTTGATTTTCATGATACAATAGTCCATTTAGTTCCAGTTTTTTTTATCATCCTACTACGTTTATTAGTTGTACGTTTTAAGATTACTCTTCCAAGTATTTATCGTGACGAGCATAAGCTCAAAAAATAATAATTTTGATAAATTCTTAGAGGTCTTTTCCTCTATATTTGCATTATGATTTGGTCAAATTTATTCAATAAAAAGCGGAAGCAATTGTCAGAGCCCCTTAATTTGGGAGTGCTTAAAACTGATTTGCATTCGCATTTGATTCCAGGAATAGACGATGGAAGCAAATCGATGGATGAAAGTGTGACTTTGATAAAAGAGATGTGGGACTTAGGCTATCGAAAGCTTATTACTACGCCACATATCATGACCGATTATTATAAGAATACCCCAGAGATTATTCTTTCAGGTTTGGATAGTCTTAAATTTGAACTTCAACGACAAGGTGTAGAAATGGAAATTGAGGCTGCTGCTGAATATATGCTCGACGATGGTTTTATGGCGAAGCTTGAGGCAGGCAACCTTCTTACATTTAGTAATAAATTTATTCTTGTAGAGCTTTCGTATATTGCTGAGCCACCAAACTTAAGCTCCATTTTCTTCGAGTTGCAAACCAATGGTTATCAAGTAGTACTTGCTCATCCTGAGCGTTATAATTATTGGCATAATGACTTTAATAAATATCAAGAGCTTTTCGATAGGAATATTTATTTACAAATGAATATTAACTCGCTGACCGGTTGGTACAGTTCCGAATCAAAAGCTATTGCCGAAAAATTATTGGAGCACAATCTGATTAGTTTCCTCGGTTCTGATTTGCATAATCATAATTATTTGAATGAGTTAAAGAAGTCACGATTTATGCCTGCTCTTGAAAATGCAATTATGAGCAATAAGATTCTTAATTCTAAATTGTAATAATTTATCCTTACCATCAGAATAATCGAATACTTGATTTACTAAGCAAAATGCCTAATTCTGCAAAATTTTAACAAATTTCTCTATATTCAACTAATATTTATTATGTTTGTCTCTTATTAAAAAACAAATAATTCTAACAATAATAAAAATTATAATCTATGAAAAAACTATTACTTGTTTTCGTTGTATTTATTATGACAACAGCTTCTGTTACCGCTCAGCATGATGTAAGAGTAAATCTTTTTGGTTTATTTTTCAAACATTACGGAGTTGGATATGAGTATATAATTAATGATGAGATGGGTGCAGGAATCTTTCTTAATTATTCCAATGGAAACCCAATTTCTCTTCTCACGGTTAACCCACAGGAAGGGAGTTCTTATTCATTATTTACTGCAACCCCTGAATTTCGTTTTTATACTAATCCTGAGAATGGAGCAGATCGATTTTATTTTTCTGGATACATGCGATATAAAAGTTCAGGCTGGAGTAACTTACAATACTATATTGATAATAACCCAACCCCTGAAATATATGACTTAACCTATTCTGGTTTGGCATTTGGTTTTGGATTGGGAAAAAAATGGATGACAAATTCGGGTCTTTATTTTGAGACTTATTATGGAATGGGTAAATTTATAGTTGGAGGAGAATCCATTTCAAATCCAAAAGTTGATGAGCATGCCAAAGCTTCAGGATATGATAATGAATATTCAGCTATCGCATCATGGGATTTTAGATTTCATTTAAGTATCGGATATCGTATTGGAGGATATTAACCTCTTAAATATATAACAAAAGAAAGGCTCACTTTTCATCGAAAAGTGAGCCTTTCTTTTATTCATTGTTTTGCTTTTAGGCTTTCTTAATAATCACTTTCTTCTGTGAAAACTCAAATGCAGCTTCTAAAAAGTCAATAAAGTTTTGCCAGTTTTCTTTGGGTGAATAAAGTGCCTTATAGCTTTTTGAGGTGGTAAGGATTATCTTATTTCCTTCAATTTTAGCTGTAGAAACAAATTCTCCAGACTCATTAATTATTTCATAATTAAGGGCCGATACGTCTTCTACTTTATAACCTTCAGGAATAATGATTTCAATTTCATAATTATACTGCTTAGGGTAGTTTAAGTAGATGTCAGTTCTTCGCTTCATATCTTCTTCAGCTAATTCCAATTGTGACCCAATAAGATTACCAATATTAAAGATATAGTTCCTTCCTGCTTTGTGAATTAATTCCTCTACGTCATAGTTTTCTTTTACTATAATATTAGGGTTTGCGGGCATGCGACCATCCGAGGCAATTTCAAATTTATGTACTTTGTTAACCTCGTAATCCCCTTCAAAAAAGGCAATAAGAACTTTATTTCGAGCTTCATTATCTTCTTTTATTTTATCAGCCTCTTGTCGTTCTTTTTGTTCTTTCTTGAGCTGACTGTTTTTCGATAGTCGAGTCTGCTTCCCTTTATTACTACGAGCTTTTAATTCAGCATATTTTGGGTCAAACTTCTGTCGGTCTTCATCCATATAATCTCTGCGGAAAATTGCCTCTTGATTAAACATTCTTTTTTGTAGGCCTTTGAATACATCAACACTTTCAATGTTTGTAGTATCCATCGTTTCATTAAAACTAACGGTCATTTTTGAAGTGAAATTATTGTCTTCATAAGTTGGGACAGGTATTGTAGATTTTCTGAAAGGCGTGCTTTCTTTTCCGTCATGAGTAAATTCAATGGCTTCACTCCCAATTGATAATGGTGGAATAATATCTGATGTAGAGCAGTTGTCAAAATAGAAATAGTACTTATCTCTGACTTTAATCCCTGTAGTAAGTTCATCATTAAATAATACATTGTCGAAACCTCCATAAATATTATCCACAGCAATTACATATTTATAAGATATATCAAGAGCTTTAAGCACTGCTGCATAAGTGTTGGTGAATTTCATATAACCAACAGGAATAATATAACCATCTCGGTAATATTCTTTTGGTGTACTGTAGTGATTGAATGCCGTATTATAAAAATAATAACGAAGGTAATAGTAGGCTAAGTCGGCTTTTTTTATTGGGTCCTTCTCTTTTTTATGGTATTTCTTCATGTATTGAACGGTTTCAATATTTCCATAAAATACAGACTTATCCTTAGGAATACGTGTTTTGAATTCTTTGAGAGGAAAAGGTTCGTTTATTAAATCAGCTTCAGTAATTAGTAGATGAGTACGAGTAACCTTAGCTTTTGGTACATAACGTACTTGAAACTTAATGGTAGGTTCGCTCAAATAACGTGATTGCCAATATTCAGGCTCATATTTATCGCGATTTTCATCTTCTATACTATAGGTGTGAATATTATCTTTTGTTTTTCCTTGTTTGTTAACTCCTGATCGTCCCGATTGAATATCTGGAGCATCATTAAAAGAGCGATAGGCAACCTTGAAACCTGCATCTACATTAAAGTAGAACTTCTGTTTTAAAATAGGATAATCATCTGCCAAAGAAAATGAAAAGGGAGCATATGAGTAAATTCCGTCTACTTTATACTCCGACTGTCCTGAGAAGTAATAATCAATGATATCACCAACCTCTAAGTTAGGAATTGCTATTTTCTTATAGGCACTTTTATAACTATAATAGGATCGATACGAAGAAGGTACTTCATTAGCTGCAACCAATACGGCATCATCCAAGTTCACTTTGTTTTTTGTACCATCAGGTTTTACTACGATAAATCCGATATAATCCTTTCCAATTAAATTGTCTTTATAATAAAATATTGAAAACTCGTCTTTTGCATTTTCATCATTAATAAAGATACGTTTACGCAAAGTTTCCTTGAAATAAATATTGTTGATTCCACTGCGTAAATAACTGAAGTCATACTTTTGACAAAGTACTATAGCCGATTCATCTTTCCATTTGTTTGGAAATGTGGTAACGTCAAAATCTTCGTCATTGCTACCAAATACTCGGCTGTCTTCTTTTCTATTTTGAGACTTTTTCTTACTCTTTGTCTTACTTTGACTAAAGCTTTCGACGCTAAACAATAGAATTAGCGAGATGATAAGTAGGGATTTTAATTTCATAGTTTATTTATTAATTTATTAGGAGGTATTATTCTTGAATTAGCACCACTTGATCGTTATAAATGGTTTTTAGGTCTTTTATGGATTTATTCCATAAATCAAAGTTTTGAGTTGAAATAAGCCCTGTTTTTATAATAATTGTTTTGTCGTAGGTAATGGTTCTACTTGCTTCATCGTAAGTGTAATTGATATCAAATTTGAATTCGTCATTGTCAATATTGACGGGTTCTGGCATATAATCAACCTTTATATTCTCAGGAACCTTAAGCGTAATCACTCGATTAATATGTACTTTTTTATGAAAGTCCATGCCCATATTTCGATTTTCTTCAGTTTTCAAAGTTTCATAATCATGGTCGAGTTCAAGATTGATATAGTTTTCTTTACCCACAGATGTAATCACATTTGCAATACTGATATCGTATTCGAAACTAATGGGTTTAGTTCGGTCTGAAAAATCAGAAATGATAATATTTGAAACGCTATTATTTTTATTGTAATTACTGAGGTAATGTCCAACCTTCTCAAAAAGTTCTGATTTGGATACCATATTAATATCGCGGAATAGACCTACTTTTTCATCGCCATGATACTCATTTCTACATTTTCCAACGAGTTTATCATTCTCAAGGTTTAAATCTACAGTTCGTTTCTTTAGGTTGTAAGTATCGTCAAATTCAGGTACTTCTGATAGAATGTAATCCTCACCATTATCAATCAAGGCATCTTGTCCTTGAATACGATGTGCATAATCGCCAAAAGCAACTCCTTTTTCAGTAGCATCCAAAAAGTACTCTTTATCATTAAACATAAGAGTAGTAATCATATGATTGTCCACCGCAAGGGAAGGTGTTTGGTAGGTGTATGGAATTCTACGAGTACCAATCCATGTTAGTCGAGCATCATAACCCGCTGCTTTTAACATTTCGCAGGTTAAATTGGCCATTCCTTTACAATCGCCATAACGTTTTGTAAATACATCGTCAGCATTTGCAGGCTTAAATCCCATAATACCATCTTCGTAAGCAATGTATCTAATGTTGTCCTGTACCCAATAAAAAATGCTTTCGATTTTTGCACTATCTGTTTTAGCATCAGCAGTTAGTTCATCTACTTTGCTTTTGAATACAGAAGGGTCATTGTCCATTTCATCCACTAATGATTTATACCATTTATATAATTCAGCAGTAGTGCTAAATAAATCCTTTTTTACACCATTATAAGTAAAAGATTTTGACAAAATTAAAAGGTGAGGAATTTGCTGAGTTGCAGCCATTTCATACCGTCCTCCTACCATTGCTTCTGCATTTTTCATGGTATAGGTAACGGTTTTTATCTTTTTCTTAGCATCGTATTTCTCATCCTTTTCGATGGTATAGTTATCAAAATTAATTGGGACGAATTCTAAGTCTAACCAATCAGGAATTTCGAAAACGATTTTTGATTCAAGTCTTGGGTAATAAGTATTGAAAAATGCGCGAGTAGAATATTTGATATCTTTATAACTTTTTACATATGAGTATTTTGAGTTATCTCCACGAGTTTCTAAATAGAAGGAGAAGCTGGCAATCTTAGCATCATCATAAAAGATTCCATCAGAACCATAGCGCGAATAGGACAGAAATATTTTTCGTTTAACATCCTTATAGTTTAACCTTTTTAAAGCTGTGATGCTTGATTCTTCATTATAGAAAATGGATTTTTGAAAAGTCTCTTTCTCTTTCAAACTCATAATATGTTCACTAAATAGTTCTTGACATTCAACTTTATCTTTCGAGTTAGATATATTGTAAGTGAAGGTGGAAGTGGTGTTAAGAGATATGAAGTCTTGTTTGGGGTATTTCTTTTGAAGTTCTTCAGCCTGCTTTATAACCTCTGGTTTGAGTCGGACTTGAGCAATTGAAATCTGTGATAGAATCAGTAGTGATAGAAAAAGAAATGTTTTATTCATGTTTTATGGTGTTAATTTTTTTCACGCACAAAACTATGATTTTTATTAATAGTTTCCAAAGGAAAATTCATCCTTATGATAATAATACAATGAAACTTATAACGTGTTTTACTCTAATGTAAATTGTAGATTTTAATCATAATAAGTCTGGTTAATAATAATTAACAATGCGATTAAAAATCCTTAATAATGCTATGCATCATTTTTATATATTTGCCTCGCTTAAATAATGAAGTAATATGAACAAAGTATTTTTTAAACTCAGTTTTATTTTTCTTGCCCTAACTTTTTTGTCGGCATGTAATCAGGAGGATACGGATAAACTTCCAGCAGATTTAGTGAATAACCCCATTTCAGCCGATGGAAAAGCTGATTTAGGTTCTCTGCCGAAATTCCAGTTTGTAAGTACAGAGCATGACTTTGGTAAGTTAATAGAAGGAGTGAAAGTGAGCTTTAAGTTCAAATTTAAGAATGTGGGTGGTTCTGATTTGGTGATTAATCAAGTGAAAACTTCTTGCGGATGTACGGCTTCAAGCTACTCCAAAGATCCAATTCCTCCTGGAGGAAGCGGAGTGATTGAGCTTACTTTTGATAGCAAACATCAACCAGGCAAAAACTTTAAGTATGCAACCATTGTTGCCAATACTCAACCCAATATTATTAAGCTAAACATTCGTGCTGAAGTAGTTCAGCCAGATAAGTTTTGATTTTTACAATACTGAAAATAAATAATTTATATAAATAATTAAACAAACAGAACCAATGAATTTATTAAACATAATGTTGATGACACAGCCAGAGGGCTCAGAAGGAAATCCTTATCAAAGTATTATTATGATGGTTTTAATCATCGGAGTATTTTATATGTTTTTCATTCGTCCTCAGCAAAAGAAAGCGAAGGAAGCAGTTAAAATGCGTGACGCTTTGAAAAAAGGTGATAAAATTGTTACCGTAGGAGGTATTCATGGAAAAATAATTGAAGTGTCTGATGCTACTTTTACTATTGAAGTGGAAGGCCAAAATCGTCTAAAGATTAATAAAGATGCAGTTTCTCCATCAGGTGATACTGTTGTTGGTCAGCAGAAGTAATATACCGATACTATTAGAAAAGGCAGAGCAATTTATTTTGTTCTGCCTTTTTTGTTTTATCCGCTTGAGGCTTCATTAATTAATAAACAATATTGGGGTGTGTTTTTACATTACTTGCATTAACAAAAAATATGTAGCTTTGGCATGAAATAATTAAGCTGAAACGGGTGAATCAAATACAATATATTCTAAACAAAATTCGTCGATATCTCACTAAGATAGATATGAAAGTATACTTTGTATGTGTACTTATTGCGACTTTTATATGGCTGATGATGAAGCTGTCAGATGGTTATTCCAAAGAAATAGAGGTTCCTCTTAAATATGTTAATGCCCCCAAAGGAATGATTTTGGTGAACGAGCCAGTGAGCACACTCAAGGTTCATGTTGAGTCCAAAGGATTTCAGATGGTAACAATTGCGCTACGAAATAATAAGCAAGTAAAGGTGGATCTTAAAAACCTGAGTTTACGTCGTACTAAATACAAACGTTGGGTGGCCAGCATTGCAGCTAAATCCTTTGGTGCTGAAATAACCAATCAATTAGGAGTAGAATTAGCAAGCTCTGATGTGCAGCCCGATTCTGTCTTTTTTGTTTTTGATAGCCTTATTACCAAAGAAATACCTGTGAAAATAGAATCACGTGTGAGCTATGTTGAAGGGAATACCTTATATGGAGACTTAAAGGTTTCGCCTTCGAAAATATTGGTGACAGGGCCCGCTTTGAGCTTAAGGTCAATTAAGGCAATTACAGCCGATAGTCTTGTAATGGAGCATGTAAGCGAGGACTTTTCACAGAACTTAAAACTACAATCGCCTGGTGAGTTTATTGAGCTTAACCCTCGTAATGTGGAAGTGAGTGCTAAAGTGACTAAGTTTTCAGAGTTCTCGAAAGAGATTCCTCTAACGATTAATACGAATGTTCCCAATTTGAAAATCAGGTTGTTTCCTGCAAAAGTGAAGATCACCTATTCTATTCCTATTCCTGAATTTGACAATATTACCGATAGCTCATTTCAGGTTATGGTTGTGATTGATTCATTGGATATTTTGAAGAAAAGTATTTTAATTCCTAAAATATCAAAGCAGCCAAACTTTGTGCGTTCGTCGTATTTGGATGTGGATAAGGTAGAATTTATTATTCTGAAATAATGATAAAGCTTGGACTCACAGGTGGAATAGGAAGTGGTAAATCTACAGTGGCAAAGGTTTTTCAAGAATTGGGTGTTGCTGTTTATTATGCAGATGTTGAGGCTAAGAAGTTTCTCGCTCAAGACGAAATAAAAAAAGATTTACAGACTGTATTTGGAGTGTCGGTAATCAATGGAGAAGGGGATGTGGATAAAGCTGTTTTAGCATCAATTGTATTTACTGACGAAAAGCAATTGGCAAAACTCAATGCTTTGATTCATCCTTTATTGGAAAATGATTTCGTAATATGGTCTGAAGAAAAGTCAAACGAAAAATACATCGTTAAAGAAGCCGCAATATTATTTGAAGCGGGTTTTGATAAATCGGTGGATAAAATATTAACTATTTCAGCACCTGTCGAAGAGCGAATAGAACGTGTAATGAAAAGAGAT
>Ga0256827_10001827_pt1 | contig 13765 bp, 26 predicted proteins | sample CV84metaG_FD_185977 | JGI IMG/M metagenome (GOLD analysis project Ga0256827, IMG submission 185977) | Hydrothermal vent microbial communities from East Pacific Rise, Pacific Ocean - CV84 | ecosystem: Environmental > Aquatic > Marine > Hydrothermal vents | place: Pacific Ocean: East Pacific Rise... | reverse complement strand
GACTTTGGCAATCGGAGAGAAAATAGCATCAATTGGAATCGTCCCAACCGGAGCCTCTTCATCACGATTCTTCTCAGCAAAGACATATCCCTTGCCCATAGCAACAGTCATGGCAACGTCAAGCTCTGTTTCATCACCACACGTAGCAATATGATGGTCAGGGTTTAAAATTTCAACATTGCTGTCAGTAATAATATCACCTGCTTTGATCACTCCGGAGCCTTTTTGCTCGATCCGGATATTACGAGGGTCATGACCGTGCAAACAAACTTTGACACCTTTGAGATTCAGGATAATGTCAGTAACATCTTCCGTAACACCAACAACGCTAGAGAATTCATGTTGAACATTTTTAATTCGCACTGAGGTAATTGCCGCCCCCTGCAGGGATGACAAAAGAATCCGACGTAAAGAATTACCCAGAGTTGTGCCAAACCCGCGTTCAAAAGGCTCCGCAACAAATTTACCATAAGTATCGGTTAATTCAGTTGCTTCCAGCCGCATCGGCTTGATCAATTCTCTCCAGTTTTTGTACATATATTAATTCTCCCTCTCAAGATACCCTGATGAGGTTAGCAATTATTTCGAGTAAAGTTCGACAATCAATTGTTCCTGGAACTCAGGCATTGTCAACTCACTACGTACCGGCAGGGTTTTAATTGTCCCCTTGAAGGTATCGCGCTCAAGTTCAACCCAGGAGGGCAGCCCACGACGCATCACGCTATCCAAAGACTCGTTGATGCAGGCAACTTCGCGACTCTTCTCACGCAGAGTAACCACATCATTCGGACGAACAAGATAAGAAGGAATATTAACCTTGCGACCATTGACCTGAAAGTGTCCATGACGCACCAAAGTCCGTGCCTGAGCCCGAGATACTGAGAATCCCAGACGGTAAATAGCGCTATCCAAACGGCGCTCCAAGAGAACCAGTAGATTTTCACCGGTAACACCCTTCATCCGATCAGCTTTTGCAAAATAGAGTCTAAACTGCTTCTCCTGCAAGCCATAGGTACGCTTTACCTTTTGTTTTTCACGCAATTGCGTACCATAGTCAGAAACCTTAGTACGGCGTTGGCCGTGCTGACCCGGAGCGTAATTACGGCGCTCTAAAGCACATTTATCGGTATAACATCTGTCCCCTTTCAGAAACAGTTTTGCATTTTCTCTTCTGCACTGACGGCAGACTGGACCAGAGTATCTAGACAACTTCTTCCTCCTCGATGCTTAAACGCGACGACGCTTGGGTGGACGACAACCATTGTGTGGTATCGGAGTTACGTCCTTGATCATAGTAACTGTCAATCCTGCCAGTGAAAGGGCACGTAATGCCGACTCGCGACCACTTCCCGGCCCTTTTACATACGCTTCAACCGACCGCATGCCATGCTCCATAGCCTTAGTTGCAGCATCCTCTGCTGCAATCTGAGCGGCAAAAGGAGTGCTTTTTCGAGAGCCTTTGAAACCTTTAGCTCCAGAAGTAGACCAAGCAACAACATTACCAACAGGGTCGCAAATTGTTACGATAGTATTGTTAAAGGTTGACTGTATATGGACAACACCCTTTGCAATATTTTTCTTTGCAACTTTTTTGCGTACGACTTTTTTACCTGATTTAGCCATAATAACTTAACTCCGCTTATTTTTTCTTACCGGCAACAGTCTTCTTCGGCCCCTTACGAGTCCGTGAATTATTCTTGGTATTCTGACCACGAACCGGTAAACCCCTACGATGACGTAACCCGCGATAACAACCTAGATCCATCAAGCGTTTAATATTCATGGTCAGCTCACGACGCAAGTCACCTTCGACATTGCAGTTTTTATCGACAAGCTCACGAATTTTAACCAATTCGGATTCAGTTAAATCATCAGTACGAGCATTAAAATCAACCCCGGCCTGTGAAAGAATATTTTGTGAGGTAGAACGACCAATTCCGTAGATATAGGTCATTGCCACTTCAATCCGTTTGTTTCTCGGTAAATCGACTCCAGCAATACGTGCCAATTTTTCCTCCTAGGGCTTTTATCCCTGTCTTTGCTTGTGTTTGGGATTCTCGCAGATGATCCGAACAACACCTTTGCGTTTAACAATTTTGCACTTGTCACAGATCTTCTTCACCGAAGCTCTAACCTTCATTTTGAGATCCTTTTCCTATGAACTTCATCTATCAACAGCGATAGAATCATATTTTTCAGATTAAAAATGGGTGACTATCATGGCCCACTTCTTGTTAATAACAACCGACGATTCTTTTGTCCCTGATTCAAGGGATGAAAGCTACTGCAGCACAAATAGTAAAAGGAAAGCCACCGTAACCTTTGAAAGCCGGTCTAGCTTTCCATTTGGTATTTAACTCTCATCGAGAGAGTATCAACCGATCAACCCTGAAGTGCCTCCAGGATCGCCTGTTGAACGACTGAAATATCTTTCATTCCATCAACAGCAACCAACAACCCCTCCTTGCGGTAATAATCTTCAAGGGGTGCAGTCTGTTCCTGGTAAACCTTCATCCGGTTACGGATTGTCTCCTCTCGATCATCATCCCGCTGCAACAATTTGCCACCACAGGAGCTACAGCTACCATCAGCAGCCGGAGGATCAAAACGTAAATGGAAACCTTTACCACAATCAGCACAGGTACGGCGCCCTGTCAGTCGCTCAACCAGGGCATCGGTATCGACCTGCAGGGAGACAACCGAATCAAGTTCCTGTCCAAGATCAACCAGAACCTGCTTCAGTGAATCAGCCTGTGGCAGGGTGCGGGGAAAACCATCCAGAATGAAACCACCCTGACAATCGTCTTCCTGCAAACGCTCACGGACAATCCCGATAACCACACTGTCTGGAACCAAACCACCGGCATCCATGTGTTTTTTTGCTTCAACTCCCATTGGGGACTGCGCCTGTACCGCAGCACGTAGCATATCACCAGTGGAAATTTGAGGAATACTATATTTTTTCACCAACAGGGCAGCCTGGGTTCCCTTGCCAGCACCTGGTGGGCCTAATAGAATAATTTTCATCAAACAAATCCTAGCCGTGCCGACCCTTAAGAGTCACACCCTTCATAAATCCTTCATAAGAGCGTGAAATCAAATGAGCCTCAATCTGGGATGCCGTATCCATTCCCACTCCAACGACAATCAATAACGATGTACCACCAAAGAAGAATGGGACATTCAACTGACTGATCAGGAGGGTCGGCAATACGCAAACCAGTGAAATATAAATCGCTCCAACAAAAGTCAAGCGACTCAGAACAATGTCTAAATAATTCGCAGTCTCTTTACCGGGGCGGACACCAGGAACAAAACCACCCTGATTTTTAATGTTATCCGCAACGTTAGTCGGATTAAACGTTATAGCCGTGTAGAAGTAGCAAAAGAAGACAATAAAAGCAATATAAAAAATGTTGTAGAGCCAATGCGAAGGCGACATATAAGCAGACATCGTCTTAACCCACGGGGCATCAATGAAGTTTGCTATTGTTGCAGGAAACATCATGATGGAACTTGCGAAGATGGGTGGAATAACTCCACTCATGTTAATCTTCAATGGAAGGTGACTAGCCTGCCCTCCCATATTACGCATTCCTACTACCCGCTTGGCGTAGTGAATGGGGACACGACGCTGAGCCCGTTCCATGTACACGATAGCTCCGACAGTGACAAGCATAAGAGCCAGAATGAACAGTACTATTGTCGGTGACATAGCACCGGTCTGCACCAACCGGATCGAGTTGACTATGGCAGAAGGCATCCCGGCGACAATACCGGCAAAAATGATCAGGGAAATACCGTTGCCGATACCCCGTTCAGTGATTTGCTCACCGAGCCACATGATGAATGCTGTCCCTGCAGTCAGAGTAATAACGGTCATTAAAATAAACCCCATACCGGGGTTAGGAACAACCGGCTCACCGGCTGGTCCGACCATTGACTGCAGACCCATTGCAATTCCAGTACCCTGAATGATTGCTAATCCAATCGTTCCATAACGGGTATATTCAGTGATTTTCTTCCGACCCGCCTCACCTTCCTTGGAAAGCTTTTCGATCGGCTCAAAAACGACTGTCAATAACTGCAAAATAATCGATGAGCTGATATACGGCATGATTCCCAAAGCAAAAACTGCCATTTTTTGTAAGGCACCGCCAGTAAATGCACTGACTAACCCGAGAAGTGTTCCCTGGGTCCCTTCAAAAAACTTACCGAGCACCTGGACATCAATTCCAGGCGTTGGGATATGACACCCAACCCGATAGACAGCCAGCATCGCGAATGTAAACAAGATCCTCCGCCGCAACTCGGGAATAGCTAATATATTCTGCAGCGTCGACATAGGCTAGAGAACCTCAACCTTACCGCCGGCAGCTTCGATCTTTGCAACTGCCGCCTTGCTGAACTTATGCGCATGAACAGTCAGTGCCTTTGTCAGCTCGCCATCGGCAAGGATTTTAATCCCATCCTTAATTCCGCCAACCAGACCAGACTTACCGTATTGTTCCAGATCGACAACTGTATCAACAGCAAAAGCTTCTAGATCACGTAAGTTAACCAGATTATAAACTTTCTTATTTCTGGAAACAAAACCACGCTTCGGTATTCTCCGCTGCAGAGGCATTTGTCCACCCTCAAAGCCCGGTTTTACACCGCCACCGCTACGCGAGTTCTGTCCTTTATGTCCCTTACCAGATTGTTTTCCGGTTCCGGAACCATGGCCACGTCCTATACGTTTTCTATTTTTTGTTGAACCGGGAGCCGGTTTCAGATTACTTAAATCCATCTTACTATCCTCTACGTGTTATCAGTCTTCAACCGTAACCATGTGCTCAACTTTACGGATCATTCCACGAATTTCCGGGGTGTCCTGCAGGGTGACCGTTTGGTGTAAACGAGTCAAACCAAGGCCCTTAAGAACTTTTGCAAAATAAGCCTTACGACCAATTGGACTTTTTTTCAGGGTGACCTTTACTTCCGTCGCCATTATTTTGTTCTCCTAGATACAGAAACTTCAATCCTGGGTGATACCACGTCGGGCTCTGATCTGCTCAGGACTTTTAAGCATTTTCAATGCGCTCATTGTTGCCTTGACGACATTGTGCGGATTATTCGAACCGAGACATTTAGTCAGAATATTTCCGATACCAACCGCCTCTAAAATCGGGCGGACAGCACCACCAGCAATGACCCCGGTACCGTCAGAAGCAGGCTTGAGCAGTACGCGGCCAGCACCATACTTGCCAATGACATCATATGGGATGGTTCGACCTTCCTGAATAGGCACCTTGATCAAGCTTTTCTTGGCCTTTTCAACACCCTTACGAATTGCCTCAGGAACCTCTTTAGCTTTCCCTAAGCCATAACCTACATGACCATTTCCATCACCAACGATGACAAGAGCAGAGAAACTAAAGCGACGTCCACCTTTGACAACCTTAGCGTTACGATTGATATGAATGACCCGGTCGGTCAATTCTAATTCATTGGGATCAATGTGCAGCACAAACATTCTCCTCTACAGCTTCAATCCGGCTTCTCTTGCAGCTTCAGCCAGCGCCTGGATGCGCCCCTGATACAGGAAACCGTTACGATCAAAAACGACATTGGTGATATTATTATCAAGGGCTTTCTTAGCAATTGAGGTACCGACGGCCTTTGCAGCTTCAACATTCCCGCTGCCATCAATATCCTTACTAAGGGTTGAAGCTGCAACCAGAGTTGTCCCGGTTACATCCTCAATAATTTGCGCATAAATATGTTTTGCGCTACGGAAGACTGAGAGCCTTGGGCACTCAGCAGTCCCGCGAATTTTTTTTCTGACTCGCGCTTGACGCTTAAGCCTTGCTACACGTCTTTTTTGGGAAACATCCACAGTTCTGCTCCTTACTAAAGTTCTATCTTACTTGCCAGTCTTACCTGCTTTACGCAAAATCCGCTCATCCGCATACTTAATCCCTTTGCCTTTGTAAGGCTCGGGCTTACGATAGGAACGAATTTTTGCAGCAGCGGATCCGACAAGCTGCTTATCAATACCTGAAACAGAGAGCTTGGTCTGCTTCTCAATCTCTATGTTGATCCCTTCGGGAAGTTCATAGACGACCGGATGAGAATATCCAAGAGCCAAAGTGAGAGTCCGACCAGAGATCTCAGCACGATAACCGACACCGTTAATTTCCAGATCTTTTTTAAACCCGTCGGTCACACCCACAACCATGTTGTTGATCAATGCCCGGGTCAACCCGTGCAATGCAGAATCCTGCTTACTATCTGAAGGTCTTGACACCTTAATCTGGTCTGTTTCTACTGCAATTGCCATCCGCTCGTGAAGTGGCTGCGACAGAGAACCTTTTGGACCAGTGACAGTCATCATATTACCATCAAGTGATATTTTCACTCCGGATGGAATAGCAACTGGTAATTTACCGATACGTGACATTGTTGGAACTCCTTGCTTTGCTATTACCAAACGGTACAGACAACCTCGCCACCTACTTTGGCTTGACGAGCTGAAACATCATCAAGAACCCCAACAGATGTCGAAAGGATTGAGGCACCTAGGCCGTTTTTAACCCGCGGTATTTCGTCTTTACCTACATAGACACGTCGACCAGGGGTAGAAATACGCTTAATTTCATGAATAATAGGATCCTGGTTCTCATCATATTTCAGATAAATTCTCAGAATACCCTGTTTACTATCGCTGATCACTTTACAATTCTTCAGATAACCGAGATCTTTTAACACATTTGCAACGGCAACCTTAACATTACTTGATGGCATATCAAGCTTTGCGTGGCCAGCCATCCCGGCATTTCTGATACGGGTTAGCATATCAGCCATTGGGTCAGTCATTGACATGGGTGGTTCTCCTTCTTGCTGTTACCAGCTGGACTTGACAACACCAGGGAGTTTCCCTTCAGATGCCAGTTTCCGCAGACATATTCTGCACATATCAAACTTACGATAATAAGCGCGTGGACGACCACAGATCGGACAGCGATTATATTCACGAACCGCAAACTTTTTTGGCCGTTTTGTTTTGGCAATCATCGATTTCTTCGCCACAATTATCCTCCGCTCTTAAGCTTTATTTTCTAAACGGCATACCGAGACCGGTCAAGAGTGCGCGACCTTCCTCGTCTGTCCGTGCCGTTGTTACAATAGTGACATTCAAACCGGAAACCTGGGCAATTTTATCCAGATCAATTTCCGGGAATATCAGCTGCTCCTGGATACCCAACGTGTAGTTACCACGGCCATCAAAGGCTTTTGGGGAGATCCCTTTAAAGTCACGCACCCGGGGGAGAGCAACATTAACCAAGCGGTCAAGAAATTCCCATGCACGATCCTGGCGCAGAGTAACACATGCCCCGATAGGCATATCCTCACGCAGCTTGAAGCCGGCAATAGATCTCTTGGATTTGGTTATAACTGCTTTTTGTCCACTGATCCGTGCTAATTCATCAACTGCGGATTCCAGCAGTTTTGGATTCTGAATCGCCTCACCGAGGCCCATATTCAGAACAACTTTTTCAATTCGAGGAACTTCCATGACAGTTTTGTACTGGAATTCCTTCATCAGAGCAGGAACTTGCTCCTGCAGATATGCCTGTTTCAACCTGGCCATCAAATTCTCCGTTTATTTATCAACACTCTCGTTACATTTTTTGCAGTAACGAGTTTTACTACCATCTTCAAGTAATCTGATCCCGGTTCGACTCGGCTGATTACATGAACCACAAATAAGCATAACGTTCGAAACACTCATTGGTGCCTCTTTCTCGAGAATGCCCCCTTCCGGATACAACTGATTCGGGCGAGTGTGCCGCTTAATCATGTTGAGACCTTCGACAACCACCCGGTTCTTCTCTGGAAGCACACGTAAAACTTTGCCGGATTTACCTTGCTCTTTCCCGGCAATAATCTTCACCATATCATTTTTCTTGATATGTAATTTAACAATAGACATCGCTTTGACACTCCTACTATCTGTAATTTATAAAACTTCAGGAGCCAATGAAACAATTTTCATATAGTGCTTAGCTCGTAACTCCCTGGCAACAGGACCGAAGATCCGGGTACCAAGTGGTTCATTTCCTGTACCAACGACAACAGCAGAGTTTCCATCAAAGCGGATGAAAGAACCATCAGAACGGGGGACTTCTTTTGCTGTACGGACAATAACAGCACGTACGACGTCACCCTTCTTCACCTTTGAATTAGGCAAGGCTTCCTTGACACTACAAATAATAATATCGCCGATCCCGGCGTACTTGCGTTTAGACCCCCCAGGAACTTTGATACAACAAAGTTTTTTAGCTCCCGAGTTATCAGCCACACTAAGCATGGTTTGCATCTGGATCATCAGTATCTCCTACGCAGTAACGGCTTTTTCCAAAACCTGACGTACGCGCCAGCGTTTGTCTTTTGACAGTGGTCTTGTTTCAACAATAAGAACTTTATCCCCAATGCCACAACTGTTTTCCTCATCATGAGCTTTACAGGTGACTTTGCGTTTGATAAATTTCTTGTAGACACTGTGCTTGACAAGGTTATCAACCCTGACAACTACGGTTTTGTCCATCTTATTACTGACAACAACACCGACACGGGTACTTCTATTGCCTCGTTCTTGACTCATTTTTCCTCACACCCTAAGCTTTCAGCTTACCAGAAAGAATTGTTTTTACCCGAGCAACATCCTTACGGACTTCTGCGACTCTTGAGGTATTTTCCAAATGTCCGGTATGCAGCTGAAATTTTAGATTAAATAATTCCTGCTGTAACTCTTGTGTTTTAGTCTGCAACTCTTCAACACTGAGATCTTTGATTTCACTAGCTTTCATCGCCAACCTCTCTTCTAACAAACTTGGTTCTCATTGGCAGCTTGTGTGCACCCAAGCGGAATGCTTCACGAGCAACCTCTTCTGTGACACCCTGCATCTCATAGAGCATATGCCCTGGCTTGACAACGGCAACCCATTTTTCCGGAGACCCCTTACCTTTACCCATCCGAGTTTCGGCAGGTTTACTGGTCAACGGTTTATGTGGGAAGGTGCGGATCCAGATCTTACCACCCCGTTTAATATAACGGGTCATGGCACGACGGGCAGCCTCGATTTGCCGGGCCGACAACCATCCACACTCCAAAGCCTGCAAGCCGTAATCACCAAAACTTACTTCGGTTCCACGGGATGCCTGGCCAGCCATTCTTCCGGTAAATTGTTTTCTACGTTTTACTTTTTTCGGCATTAACATGACAAACTACTCCTGCTCAGCCAGTTGGCTGTACTTTCTCTTTGCTAAGTACCTCACCTTTAAAGATGAGAACCTTCACACCGATAATCCCATAGGTTGTCATAGCTTCTGCAAAACCGTAATCAATGTCAGCTCGCAGAGTATGTAACGGGACACGCCCTTCACGATACCATTCTGTCCGGCTCATCTCAGCACCACCAAGACGACCTGAGCAAGTAATTTTGATCCCTTTAGCGCCAAACTTAAGTGCCATACTGACACTCCGCTTCATAGCTCGACGGAAAGCGACTCTCCGCTCCAGCTGCAAAACGATATTTTCAGCAACCAATTGTGCATCAACCTCAGGCTTGCGCACTTCCTGGATATTAATAAAACACTCATCATCGGTGATCTTTGCCAGATCTTTTTTCAGCACCTCAACTTCGGCACCTTTTTTACCAATGATTATTCCGGGACGAGCTGCAAAGATATTAATCTTTACTTTGTTAGCAGCGCGCTCCAGCTCAATTTTAGAAATGCCGGCATGATATAAACGCTTCTTTAAAAAATTACGTAATTTTAAATCAGCGTGCAATTTTGCAGCATAATCAGAATCCGCATACCAGCGGGATTCCCAAGTCCGGTTAATTCCCAGACGAAATCCTATCGGATGAACTTTCTGGCCCAAAGGGATACCTCCTCGACTTACTTCACATCCAGAACCACAGTAATGTGGCTGGTAGGCTTACGAATTCGACTGGCACGACCCTGAGCGCGGGGCATAAACCGCTTAAGTACCGGTCCCTGATCAACCATAACCGTTTTAACAAACAGTCGGTCGACATCAGAAACACCACCTTGCTCAGCATTTGCAACAGCAGATTTCAACAGTTTCGACAAAATAGGTGCAGTTTTCTGCGGAGAGACCTGCAGGATATTCATAGCATCCTGAATCCCCTTACCCCGCACCATATCAACAACGAGTCGCGCCTTACGCGGCGAGAGACGTACATTTCTCAATTTTGCTTGTGCTTCCATTACTTGGCACTCCTGTCAGAAAACGCCATACTTAACTTATCTGACTTTACTTTTTCGATCACTCCCGTGCCCATAATAGGTCCGGGTCGGTGCGAATTCACCCAATTTATGACCAACCATATTTTCACTGACAAAGACCGGAATAAACTTTTTTCCGTTATGCACGGCAAAAGTTAATCCGACAAATTCAGGAATAATGGTCGAGCGACGTGACCAAGTCTTAACAACTTTGTTGCGACTTGAATCACCTTCGAGGTTTACATTACGTAAGAGAGACTCTTGAATGTAGGGCCCTTTTTTAACTGATCTTGCCACGTGATTCTCCTAATTACCTGAGATTACTTCTTATTCCGACGACGAACGATAAATTTGTCAGTCCGACGGTTTGATCTCGTTTTATAACCTTTAGTCGGCACACCCCAAGGTGTTACCGGGTGACGGCCACCAGAACTCTTCCCTTCACCACCACCATGCGGGTGATCAACGGGGTTCATCGCAACTCCGCGGGACTGAGGACGCTTGCCTAACCAACGGTTACGACCGGCTTTACCAATTTTAATTTTCTCAAAATCGAGATTACCAACCTGACCAATCGTTGCCCGACAATCCTGCAGAACCAACCGAACCTCACCAGAAGGGAGACGCAGTTGCGCGTAGCGACCCTCTTTTGCTGCAATCATGGCGTAAGCACCGGCACTCCGTGCCAACTGACCACCCTTACCAACCTTAAGTTCAACATTATGAACCCAAGTTCCCAGGGGGATGGAACGGATCATCAGAGTGTTGCCTGGACGGATGTCTGCTGATTCACTGGCAATAACCTGATCATCAACATTTAAACCGTGAGGCGCCAGAATGTAACGCTTTTCACCGTCAACATAAAACAGCAGAGCAATCCTGGCACTACGGTTTGGATCATACTCAATTGCGGCAACACGAGCTGGAATATCCAACTTGTCACGCAGAAAATCCACGATCCGATACTGACGCTTGTGACCACCACCGGTATGACGCTTGGTAATACGTCCGGTATTATTCCGACCACCGGAACGTGACAGCGGTGCAAGCAGGGATTTCTCCGGCTTACTCTTGGTGATCTCTTCAAAGGTTGAAGAGGTCATATGGCGCCGACCGTCCGATGTTGGTTTAAACTTTTTGATACCCATATTAACTACTCCGTACCTGTAAAGCGTGTAGCTTTACACACCATAAAAATCTATATTCTGTCCCTCTTCGAGGGTCACATATGCCTTTTTCCAGTTATTACGCTGGCCGATGTTGGCACCGACACGCTTTATTTTACCGCGAAACTGAATTGTATTGACTGCTTTCACTTTTACATCGAAGGCCTTCTCTACAGCCTGCTTAATCTCAATCTTGTTGGCACTCCGGTTTACCTCGAAAGTGACAACCTGAGAGTTCTCCTTAAGCAAGTTAGCTTTTTCAGAGATCAGCGGCTTACGAATAATTTCGTACAAGGGTTTCATTTTTCCAAAGCTCCTTCAATCTCGTTCACCGCAGCATCAGTTAAGATAAGATTAGGGTACTTGAGAATATCATAGACATTCACCCCATCTGCGCGCAGAACTTTGACGTTATACAGGTTACGTGCAGAAAGCTCAACATTTATATCAGCCTGATCAATCACAACCAGAGCACCTTCCAACTCAAATCGTTTAATTAGAGCCGCAAACTCCTTGCTACTGATTTTATCCATAGCAAGATCCTTGACGACAACCAATTTCTCATCCTGGTACCGTGATGACAAGGCACAACAGAGCGCAGCCTTCTTGACCTTCCGGTTCAACTTAAATGAGTAAGATCTGGGAGAGGGACCAAAAGCAGCACCGCCACCTACATAATGAGGAGCGCGGATGGTTCCCTGACGGGCGTTACCAGTCCCCTTTTGGCGATATGGCTTTTTACTCCCACCCTTGACCGCACTACGGTTTTTCGTCGCTGCTGAACCCTGACGACGTGCAGCCATCTGGTAGCGCACCATGTCGTGCAAAAGATACTCTTTTACTTCGGTATTAAAAACCGTCTCAGCAAGTTCACGTTCACCTACCTGCTTTTTATCCTGGTCATAAATTGATACAGTTGCCATTTATCTACTCCTAAATCCGCAGGAATTAAGACTTGATCCCTTTGCGGACCTCAATCAAACTATTTTTTGCCCCGGGAACAGCACCACGAACAAATAAAAGATTCTGCTCAGGCCTAACATCAACAACAATCAGGTTCTGGGTTGTAACGCGAACATTCCCCATTTGACCCGGCATTTTTTTACCCTTAATAACTTTTGCCGGCCAAGCGGATTGTCCGATAGCTCCCGGCCTACGCTTGAACATAGAACCGTGGGTCGCACGACCGCCGGAGAAACCCCAGCGCTTGATGACCCCCTGAAACCCCTTACCTTTACTTACACCTGTGACATCAATCCGGTCGCCCGGGCTGAACATCTCACAGGAAAACTGATCACCGACTGAACACTCGTCAACGAGTTTAAACTCACGTACATGAGCAAAAGCGCCCTGACCAGTTTTCTTAAAATGGCCCATTTCAGGTTTGTTGACACGACGGGCATCTTTCGCCTGAAATCCGAGTTGTACAGAATCATATCCATCAGTAGCAGCAGTCTTTTTTTGCAATACTGTACAGGGTCCAACCTCCAGAATGGTTACTGGTATCCGTTGGCCGTCAGCAGCAAAAATCTGACTCATGCCTATTTTTTTTCCTAATAATCCGTTGGTCATTATCGTACCCTTAAATCGCTGTAAGGATTAACCTAAAGCTTTATTTCAACATCCACACCGGCTGAAAGGTCAAGCTTCATCAAAGCATCAACTGTCTGCTGGGTTGGCTCCATAATATCGAGAAGTCTCTTGTGGGTCCGGATCTCAAACTGCTCACGACTTTTCTTGTCGACGTGTGGACCACGCAACACACAGTACTTATTGATAATTGTTGGAAGCGGGATCGGGCCAACCAGACGCGAACCGGTCCGCTTGGTCGTATCAACAATTTCTGCTACAGCCAGATCAAGTAAACTATGGTCATAGGCTTTCAGGCGAATTCTAATTTTCTGAGTAGACATCAGTTTTTCCTCTATTACTCGATAACTTCACTCACCACACCGGCACCGACAGTTCGGCCACCTTCGCGGATTGCAAAGCGCAGTTCTTTGTCCATGGCGATCGGGGTGATCAGTTCGGCGGTCATGGAAATATTATCGCCAGGCATAACCATCTCAACACCTTCAGGCAGTTCGACGATTCCGGTCACATCGGTGGTCCGGAAGTAGAACTGGGGACGATACCCTTTGAAGAATGGGGTATGACGACCACCTTCTTCTTTGGTGAGGATGTAGGCTTCGGCCTTGAACTTGGTGTGGGGGGTGATGCTGCCGGGCTTGGCCAGAACCTGTCCACGTTCGATCTGATCGCGCTTGAGTCCACGGAGCAGAATACCACAGTTGTCGCCG
>Ga0256827_10001826_pt1 | contig 13766 bp, 10 predicted proteins | sample CV84metaG_FD_185977 | JGI IMG/M metagenome (GOLD analysis project Ga0256827, IMG submission 185977) | Hydrothermal vent microbial communities from East Pacific Rise, Pacific Ocean - CV84 | ecosystem: Environmental > Aquatic > Marine > Hydrothermal vents | place: Pacific Ocean: East Pacific Rise... | reverse complement strand
ATCAATATGTAGAGTTTAGTTTTCAACATAAAAAAATTAGAACCCGATAAAAATCAGGTTCTAAAATACAAAATTATTTTAAGAATTTAAAATCTTTTCCAATATATCTAGCAGAAACTCCAAGCTCCTCCTCAATTCTAAGTAACTGATTATACTTAGCAATTCTATCACTACGTGAAGCCGAACCTGTTTTTATAAGTCCAGTATTTAATGCTACAGCTAAATCGGCAATAGTTGTATCTTCTGTTTCACCAGAACGATGACTAATTACTGATGTATAAGAATTTACATTTGCAAGTTGAACGGCGTTTATTGTTTCTGTTAATGTTCCAATTTGGTTTACTTTAATCAAAATTGAATTGGCAACACCCTGATCTATTCCTTGTTGCAACCTGTTTACATTTGTAACAAATAAATCATCACCAACAATTTGTATTTTGTCGCTAAGCTTATCTGTCATAGTTTTCCATGCAGCCCAATCGTCTTCAGCCAAACCATCTTCTATTGATAATAAAGGATATTTCTTGCACCAATCAACCCAATAATCAACCATTTGGTCAGAGCTTAATTTTTTGCCAACAGAATCTAAATTATAAACTTTCTTTTTAGTATCGTAAAACTCCGAAGCTGCTGGATCTAAAGCAATAAAAATATCTTCACCTGGTTTATAACCCGCTGTTTCAATAGCTTTTATTACAACCTCAATTGCCTCTTCGTTAGAGTTTAAATTTGGTGCAAAACCACCCTCATCGCCAACGTTTGTAGAATGTCCCATCTTTTTTAGAACATTTTTTAAATGATGAAAAACTTCAACTCCCATTCTTAGAGATTCACTAAAAGTTTCGCCACCTACTGGCATTATCATAAATTCCTGAATATCAATTTTATTATCAGCATGTGATCCACCATTTAAAATATTCATCATAGGTATTGGGAGTGTGTTTGCATTTACACCGCCAATATATTTATAAAGCGATTGGTTCGATTGCTGTGCTGCAGCTTTTGCCACTGCCAAAGAAACACCAAGAATTGCATTTGCACCAATGTTTGCTTTATTTGGTGTACCATCTAATTCAATCATAGCAGCATCAATAGTGCTTTGATCTGAAATAAAATAGCCGTGTAATTCTTCGTTAAGAATTTTATTTACATTATTTACGGCTTTTAAAACGCCTTTTCCTAAAAAAGCTCCTTTATCACCATCGCGTAGTTCAACTGCTTCATGTATTCCTGTTGATGCTCCCGAAGGAACAGCTGCTCTACCAGTAGCACCATTACTTGCCTGTACTTCTACCTCAACTGTTGGATTACCACGTGAGTCTAAGATTTGTCTTGCAAAAATATTTGTTATTTGTCCCATATTATAATATTTTAGTATTTTTAAAATGAATTGATAAAGATAATAAAATCTAATCAAACAAACTTGATTGGCTACCGCCTAATTTTATTTTCCCTAAATGTTTGTATGCTATTTCGGTAACTTCTCTACCGCGTGGTGTTCGTTTTATAAAACCTTCTTTTATTAAAAAAGGTTCGTAAACTTCTTCGATTGTTCCTGCGTCTTCGCCAACTGCAGTTGCAATTGTTGTAATCCCCACAGGTCCTCCATTAAATTTATCGATAATAGTATTTAATATTCTATTATCGATTTCATCAAGCCCTAGCTTGTCGATATTTAATGAGTTAAGTGCAAAGTTTGCTATTTCTAAGTCGATTGTACCATCGCCTTTTACTTGTGCAAAATCTCTTACTCTTCGCAAAAGCGAATTTGCTATACGTGGTGTTCCACGACTACGGCGTGCAATTTCAATTGCAGCATTATCTTTTATAGGAATATCAATAATACCTGCAGAGCGTTTTACTATTCCTGTGAGTATTTTTGAATCGTAATATTCTAGATGAGAATTAATGCCAAACCTCGCACGCAAAGGACTTGTAAGCAATCCCGAGCGAGTTGTCGCTCCAATTAAAGTAAAAGGGTTTAAACCAATCTGCACCGAACGTGCCGATGGTCCTTTGTCTATCATTATATCGATTTTAAAATCCTCCATTGCCGAATATAAATACTCTTCAACAATTGGACTTAATCGATGAATTTCGTCAATAAAAAGCACATCGCCTTCATCAAGATTTGTTAGCAAACCAGCTAAATCGCCAGGTTTATCTAAAACAGGTCCTGATGTTACTTTTATGCTAACACTCATTTCGTTTGCAATTATCTGAGCAAGAGTTGTTTTACCCAAACCTGGAGGTCCATGCAACAATACATGATCTAAAGATTCATTACGCAAAATTGCCGCTTCAACAAAAACTTTTAAATTATCCGTGATTTTTCCTTGACCTTTAAAATCGGCAAAACTAAGCGGGCGTAGCTTGTTTTCTATATCGTTTGAATCGTCATGTATTTCGTAATCTTCACTCATCCTTGCAAAAATACATTAAATTATTCAATTAATTTAAATCCCGTTTTCTTATCTTTTTGAAGAGCAGGAACACCATTCATCCAATCTGGCATTGGCTCATCTTTTAAATAATAATCAAAAAACTGACTTAATCGAATACTTAAATCAATCATGTTTGGTTTTTTCATAAGGTTATGAGAATCTCCATTATAATTAACCATCCAAACTGGTTTTTGTAATCGGCGTAAAGCCATAAAATATTCAATTCCTTGATACCAAGGCACTGCTCCGTCGTTATCGTTGTGCATTATCATTAAAGGAGTTTGCACTTTATCGGCAAAAAATACAGGTGAGTTCTCTATGTATAAATCGCGTCTTTCCCAAAGTGTTGCACCTATGCGGCTTTGTGTTTTTTCGTACTGAAATTCGCGCGACATGCCGCTTCCCCAACGAATTCCACCATAAGCCGAAGTCATATTACTAACAGGAGCTCCTGCCTCGGCACAAGCATACATATTTGTTTTTGTTACCAAATATGCTACTTGATAACCTCCCCAAGACTGCCCTTGAATGCCAATTTTATCTTTATTTACCCACGAATTTTTAATCATATGCTCGGTTCCACTAACAATTGCATTGTATGCATCCATACCTGGGTGACCTGTTCCATAGTTAATATCCGGTACAAAAACAATGTATCCGTTGCTGGCATAATATGTAAAATTAACTGTAGAACGAGATGGTTTTGGTCGATAATAATAATTGATATTATCAGAGTATTTTTCGTAGAAATAAACCATCATCGGGTATTTTTTATTTGGGTCGAAATTTTCTGGTTTGTAAATTATTCCTTGCAATGTATCACCACTATACGACACCCAAGATGTTAGCTCCGATGTACACCAAATATATTTTTCTTGCTGAGCTGTTATGTTTGTTAACTGCTTTGGATTTTGCGTGCTTAAATCGCTGTAAAGTAATTCAGGAGCTTGTTTCGTTGTCATTTTTCTCCATAATAATTTATCAGCTTTTTTCGCTTTTCGCGGGTATGTATAATAAGAACTTCCCCAATCTAGTTGTTTTGGTAAATCTGTTGAATTTAAATTTAAAGAATAATAACCCATTTCTTTTGTCTTTTTGTTTTGTGCTCGCAAAAACATATTATCATCAATAAAAATATTATCGTAATCTAAACGAATATTTCTAAATAGGATTTTATCTTTCCTGCCTTTTGTAATATTAACAGCTTTATGTTTTTTTGTTGGGTCTATTTTCCAAATATCATAATGGTCGTACACAATAAAAAATTCATCATCTTTTGTCCAGCCAGCTGTACCTACACTGCCGGGTATAGCAGGCACATCATAATACTCATCGTAGAAATTAACTCCTAAATTTTTAGTTAAATTTATTTCGGTTCCACCTAATAATGCTTTTGCATACCAACAACTATCTGCATCGTTAAACCAATATGTGTATTTTTGTGCCGGTGAAATTCTTACAGAAGAACGTGCTTCTTTTTTCAACAAAGTTTTTTCTCCGGTTTCGGTATTTACTAGATAAAAATCGGCATAAGATGGTGCGTCCCACGAAGTTCTTTCAAGATATGGCTCATCAACACGAGCAATAGCATATTTTGCATCTTTAAAATTTGATGTCATTACATTTCTAAAAATAGTATCTTCAAGCTGAACAAGTTTTTTTGTTTTAGGATAGTAAACTGTTAAATATGCCTTCTTTTTATCTCTACTTAAATTGTGTAGCTGCTGTGGCATAACACGTTTATCTGTCCACGACCAAATATCTACATGGCAACGCTCTTCGTCTAAAATACTATCGTTTGGCTCGTTTATTGGTTTTGGTCTGATACCAAAAAACAAATTGCCTTTTTCTCTCGAAAAACTTATTGCCTTATCCGGACTTACATCATAATCTTTTGGCAAATTACCATGAATTGTATCGGCAATAATTATTGGCTCTACATTATCCAAATCGGTATAATACAAAGAAAAAGATTTCTTTTTTACAGTATCAGCAGAAAATACAAATGCTAATTGTGTTCCATGTTCATCAAGTTTTACTTTATCGGCTTTACCTTGATCCTTAAAAATTAACGTATCATTTTGCGTTTTTATATCAAAAACAAAAACTTTAGCAGTATCTAAACTATCGGTAGTTTGTGTAATAAAAGCCACTTTGTTAGAATAGTTATCAATATAATAATCGGTTACATAATCAAAACTAAATGTATCTTTTTTGTTTGGATAATAAATACATAGTTTTGTTCCGTCAGATTTTATATCTCTTTTCTTTGGTTCTTCTCCTTTTTTCTTCTTTTTAGATTTTTTCTTTTTCTTCTTTGAGTTATCTGGTTTTGCTTTTTTCTTTTTTTCTTTTTGATGAAGAATAACCACAACATTACTATTGTAATCAGCTAAATTAAAACTTTTAATATTAGAAAATTTTACGGTATCCTTATCTGTAAAAGTGTAAATAAACAAGCTGTCTTTTGGTAAATCTTTCTTTTTTACTTTGTCAAGTTTCATTTTTCGTAAAGTATCTGCTTGTGGTTTTACTCTAAAAGCTGCAAAATCTGATAAACCCGAAAAATATGCTTTATAGCCACGATTAAAAGAAACTTTTTGATTTGTATTTGGGTTTTCTATATACAAAATGCCATCACCTTTATATGGATTTATCTCATAAGAAATCCAGTCTCCATTTTGTGAAATTCCATACAATCCTATATCTTCCCAAGATTCATAAAGATCATGAGTTAATGGTGTTTTTTCTTGCGATATTACTATCCCCGATATCGCCAACAAAATTATTAGAAAAGCTTGCTTCATTACAAAAATTTATGTGATTGAAAGCAAAGATATAGTTTTTTTGAATTCCTTGTTTATTTTACATTAAACTATTTTGTTTAAACCTGATTAGTAGTTAATTATTTTGTTTGAATTATTATTTATTTTAACTTTACGTTAATATAAAATAATGAAAAAAACATTTAACATATTTATCTTAATATTAATTCTATTGGCGAATTCATCTTTTTCTCAAAATTCTAAAACTAAAGAACTAAAATCTTGTTTTAATGAAAATCAAATAAATGATTTAGAAAAAATTGTGAATTTTTTTACTAATCAAATTAAAGTAAATGAAAATGACGATTTTAAAATTGCTTTTGAAAGAATATTACCAAAATTGATAGAAAATGGTTGGGTGCCAATTTTAGAAACCATAGATTTTGAAGAACAAAAACAAATGTATAATTCTATTTCTATTGAAACATTTAATGAAATATGGTCATCTAGAGAAGCTTGGAACAAAGACGATACAACAACCTATAAAAGTATTGGGTTTAAATATAACGGAAGTTACATAAAGTTCCTTAATAAACTTGGAGAAACACAGCCTGTTCTTAAAAAATATTACGAAGATTGTTTATCCGCAGGAAGTGTTCAAACATCAGGATATCTTCAGCAAAATATTAAGTTATTACCAAAACAGTTTGATTTAAATGATTTTAATATTCAACTACTAATTGCAATTCACTATTTAACAGAAAATGACAATAATAAGAGAAAGGAAAAATGGGATGAATAATATTATTATACAACAAATTTTTCCTAAATTATTATTTATTTTAACTTTACGAGAAATGTAAATTATTTATACAACTGGCATAGTGTTACAAAAGAAAAAATAATTTCTTTATCAATAAATACAAATGGCAAAATTAATAACAGTATATCGTTCAAATATTCCTATTGATTGTCATATAATAAAAGGAAGATTAGAAACAGAAGGAATACCTTGTTTTGTTTTTGATGAAAATTTGATTTGGGTATATCCTTTTAAAGCTGTCGCTATTGGTGGAGTAAAACTTAAAGTCCCATCAGATTTGTATAAACAGAGCCGAAAAATTATTAATTTGGCTTCACAAGGAAAACTAATAGATGAAACAGGAGAATATCAGGTTTCTGATGTTTTAAATAATGAGATTAATAGACAAAATGAAATCTTATTTATTAAAAGTAAAATAAGAAATAATTCTTCCTTATTAGATAAGTCCGTTTTTAATGAAAGTAAATTTATTGACACAATAGAGATTGAAAGAATTATAGAAGATGAAAGAGAATTTCAAGAATTTTCAAAAAAGAAGTTTAAATTTTCGTGGAAACAATTCTTTTATGAGCTTTTTGATTTTGATAAAGATATATTTAAATATCTTAGAACAAGACCATCTAACTACTATATTGAAAAAGAAACAGTTGAGAATTATATAAATCAAAAAGAATCTAGACAAATTACAATTTGTCCAAAATGCCATTCTGATAATACTATATTTGGATATGCGATTGATTTTAAGTGGGATATTTTATATTTATTAATATCATTTATTTTGTTTATGCCATTATATCCAATAAGAAAAAAATACCACTGTTTTGATTGTGGGAATGATTTTAAAAAGCCATTAAAGCAAGCTACATCGGATCAACATCAGTACTAATAATAAGCAATTACATTCCTGTTTTTTGTTTTATAGTTAATTATTTTGTCTAAATTATTATTTATTTTAACTTTACAATTGTTGCCAATTAAGATGAAAAACAAAATTTCAATATCACTAATTTTTTTATTTGTAAGCCTGAATTTATTTGGACAAATAAATAATGACTCTATTCATCAAGTGGTTTTGAAAAACAATGTGACAGACAGCTTATACGTTTTTGGAAAGTGGAATGAAAATAACGGAACTGAAACTCAATTAAAATATTTAGGAGTAATTAAAACTGATAAAGGAAATTATAAAATAATTACCTCTTGTAGGTTATGGGGTTTATCGAAGAGAGCGACAAACAAGGTTTTAATCTTTAGTGAAGACAACAAATACTTGGGTAATTATTATTTGACTATGAAATATGATTTGCCTGAAAAAATTGAAAACAATCAATTAGTGTTTTTACATTCTGAAAGTAATAATTGTAACAAGAAAACTATAACTAGATTATCATTTGATAATGGAATTCCTGAACAATTCTTTTTAGAATGCAAAGATGGATATGGTGAAATATACTCATTTGATAAAGAATAAAAGCTGACTACAAATAGACATATAACAACTAGAGGATTAGTCGGTTCACAAATATTCATAACACCAAACTTACCATATTCAAACCAGCCCCTACATCGGATCAACATCAGCAGAAATAACAAGAGATTTTAATCTATCATCAGATTTTATATAATCGATGAGTTGTTTAATAAAATCTTTTGCTTTTGCAACCGATTTACCGTTTTCAATTTTTATAATAATTTCTTTGATATAATAAAGCTGAATTCTATTTATTAAAGGATCGTCAGGTCCAAGAACTCTTTCACCAAAAGCTTTGCGTAGTTCTCTGCCAAAAATTTCGGCTCCTGTTTCAAGCAAATCTTTCTTTTTGTGCTTAACCGTTAGTTTAATTAATCTACAAAATGGCGGATACATATATTCTTTTCTTTCTGCAATTTCGGCATTAAACAAAGCTTCAAAATCGTTTTCTATAACTTGCTTAAGAACGCTGTGGTCGGGAGTATGAGTTTGTATTACAACTTCGCCCTTGTCTTTGCTACGCCCTGCTCTGCCACTTACTTGCGTTAATAACTGAAAAGAACGTTCATGTGCTCTAAAATCAGGGAAGTTTAGCATATCATCGGCATTTATTACGCCAACTAAACTAACTTTCTTAAAATCCAGACCTTTAGAAACCATCTGTGTTCCTGTTAAAATATCAATTTTTCCGTTATCGAATTCGGCTAAAATTTCTTCGTGTGCATGTTTGTTTCGTGTTGTGTCAAGGTCGAAACGCTTAACTCTTGCCTCGGGAAAAAATATTTTTATTTCATCTTCAATTTTTTCTGTACCAAAACCTTTTGTTTGCATATTGGTAGATTCGCAAGCCAAACATTTGTTAATCTTGCCAATTGTGTATCCGCAATAATGACAAACAAGTTTGTTATTAAATTTATGATATGTTAAACTAACATCGCAGTTTTCGCATTGTGGCACCCAGCCACAAGTATCGCAAATTAAATATGGCGAGAAACCACGTCTGTTTTGGAATAAAATTACCTGCTTTTTTTCTTCTAATGCCTTGCCTATTTTCTCTATAAGCAAATCGGAAAACAGAGATTTCATTATCTTTCGGCGTTTTGCATCTTTTATATCATAAATTGTGATATCGGGCATTTGGTAATTATCGAAACGCTCAAGAATTTCTGCATAACCATATTTTCCTGTTTTGGCATTAAACATTGTTTCAATTGCAGGAGTTGCTGTTCCCATCAAAACTTTTGCCGAATGTGTTTTTGCCAGAACAACCGCAGTATCTCTCGCATTATAGCGTGGCGAAGGATTAAATTGCTTATAGGTATTTTCGTGTTCTTCGTCAACCACAATTAAACCTAAGTTCTCAAAAGGTAAAAATATTGATGAACGAACACCCAAAACAATCTGATATTTCTTTTTATCAGCAATTTTCTTCCAAACTTCAATACGCTCGTTATCAGAAAATTTAGAATGATAAACGCCAACAATATCGCCAAAAACATCTCGCAAGCGGTTTATTATCTGTGTTGTGATGGCAATTTCAGGTAAAAGATAAAGAACTTGTTTGCCTTTTTTTAATTGCTCTTTTATAAGATGTAAATAAATCTCGGTTTTCCCGCTACCTGTTACTCCGTGCAAAAGCACAACATCTTTTTCTTTAAACTGCTTTTTTATTTGCGAAAATGCCTTTTTTTGCACCTCGTTAAGCGTTGCAATTTTCTGTATTTTATCAACTTTATTGATTAAACGGTCGGTTTCTACTTTTACAATTTTAAGTATATTTTTTTCTACCAAAGATTTTAAAATTGCAGGTGATGAATGTGCTTCGTTTAGCAAAACAGACTTTTCTACTTGTTTTGGTTTAGCATAAAACTCTGACAAACCAATAAAACTCAAAAATAAATCGCTTTGTTTTGCAGCTCTTTTTAGTTTATCGAAAATTACGTTTACATCTTCTTCTGTTTTAATACTATCGCTAATCTCAACAAAATCAATAGTTTTTGGTTTGTATTCTTTTCTTATTCGTTCTTCTACTTCTATTAAATCCTTGTCAATAAGTTTATTAATAAGATTTATCGGATTTTTTGTTTCGGTTAATTTAGAAATTTCTGCCAAAGAAAGTGGTTTGCTGTTATCTAAATTATTTATTATAATCTTCTCATTATCCGTTAATTCTATATCCTCATCAATATGTTTTAAAAGTATTTTTGTTTCACTTTCAAGTTTTAAACCCGCAGGTAAAGCAGCTTTATAAACATCGCCAAGCGAACACATATAGTAATCTGCAATCCAATCCCATAGCTCTAACTGATAAGAATTTATTTTTATTTTAGGATTACAAATTTCAACAATTTCTTTTGTTTCGTATTTCGGCTTTTCGTTATGAATTTGTTTGATAATGCCTGTGTATAGTTTCTTTTTGCCAAATTGAACTATAACAGCTAAACCAATTTCTAAATCATTAATAAACTCTTTACAAACTTCATAAGTGTATAACTTCGGCAATGCCAAAGGTAAAATTATATCGATATATGTGGTTTTTGTTTGAGCCATAAATAATTGCCTAAATTAAAAAAAAGCATTAATATTTTTGATATTATTTAGGTTTTTATTTTTATGAAACCTCTACGAGGTTTTATCCTCTTTTTAAGCTTTATAATTACAATAATGAAACTTCTACGAAGTTTTTAGTTCAACTAAATCATTATAACTAGTGTTTATCTGAGTCTTTTGTTAATTATTTTTTTGCTTGTAGAGCATGCATTATTGTAAAAAACATACACACCATAGCAACACAAGTTCGTAGAACTTGCATAATATTAATTAAAAATATTTTTTATCTTTATAACATGAAACCTAAAACATATACAAAATTATACGTTCATATTGTTTTTGCCGTAAAGCATAGAGAAAGTTTGCTGACAAAACAACACAGAGATGAATTGTTTAAATATATTTCTGGAATAATTACAAATAATAAATGTAAATCAATTATTATAAATGGTTATACAGATCATATACATATTTTAGTTGGATTAAATCCTGTTATTTCAATATCAAATTTAGTAGCCGATATTAAAAGAGCTAGTAGCTTATTTATTAATGAAGAAAAAAAGTGGTTTTCAGGAAAGTTCTATTGGCAAGATGGTTATGGTGCTTTTTCATATTCCCGTTCACAAATAGATGATGTTTATAATTATATTTTAAATCAAGAAAAACATCATAAAACAATGTCATTTAAAGATGAGTATTTAAAAATTTTGAACAAATTTGATATCGAATATAATGATGATTATTTATTTGATTTCTTTCAATAAATAATGAAACCTCTACGAGGTTTTACCCCCTTTTTAAACTTTATAATTACAATAATGAAACTTCTACGAAGTTTATCAATTTGCTAAATATTCTACATTTATAATATTATAAAAAATAAAAAGTTTAATATCTTGCTCGTAGAGCATATATTATTGTAAAAGACATATACACCCTAGCAAGACAAGTTCGTAGAACTTGCATAATATTCATAACATTTTTCATACAAGCAACAATCATTAGAAACAGGTTTTATCCCGTTTAACAAATTAAAAAACAGATTGGCTTTAGCCAAAACATTAAACTATTAATAAATAGCCCAAAATATTATTAATTATTAATTGCCAATTACCAATTGATTAGTATCTTTACAACTCGAAATTTCAAAAAATAAAATAATATGGTAAGTGTTAATATTCAAGATGTTCTTAAAAAATTAGGGATTGAAGAATTAAATAATGGAGTATCAACCGGACAAGAATGGTTTGATACAAAAGGAGATATCACAAGCTCAATATCTCCAATTGATGGCAAAGAAATAGCAAAAGTTAAGAATGCCACAATGGAAGATTACGAAATGGTAATGGAAAAAGCTCAAGCTGCTTTCAAAGTATGGAGAGAAGTTCCTGCACCAGAGCGTGGAGAAATTGTTCGTAAAATCGGTGAAGCATTACGTGAGTACAAAGAAGAATTAGGTGCTTTGGTAACTTACGAAATGGGGAAAATTTTCCAAGAAGGTTTAGGCGAAGTTCAAGAAATGATTGACATTTGCGATTTCGCAGTTGGGCAATCTCGTTTAATCAACGGTGTTAATTTACAGTCTGAAAGACCATTACACCGTCTTTCTGAGCAATATCATCCATTAGGAATTTGTGGTATTGTAACTTCTTATAATTTCCCTGTTGCTGTTTGGGCATGGAATTCAGCTTTAGCTGCAATTGCAGGTGATGTTGTTGTTTGGAAACCAAGTTCTAAAACTCCTATAACAGCTATCGCTACACAAAAAATTATTAGAAAAGTATTAGCTGATAACAATATGCCAGAAGGTGTTTTCAATTTAGTTATTGCAAAATCATCAGTAATGGGCGATAATTTCTTAGCTGATAAGAGAATCCCATTAATGTCTGTAACAGGATCAACAGCAGTTGGAAAACGTGTTGGTGGAATTGTTGGAAAACGATTAGGAAAAACTATTCTTGAATTAGGTGGTAACAATGCAGTAATTATCACACCAAGTGCTGATATCCAGATGGCTGTTATGTCAACTGTTTTTGGAACTGTTGGAACAGCTGGTCAGCGTTGTACATCTACTCGTAGAGTAATTATCCACGAAAGTGTTTACGAAGAAGTAAAAGAAAAATTCTTAAGTGCTTACGAAGGAATTCAGCATAAAATTGGTAATGCTTTAGACCAAGATTATTTGGTTGGACCACTTATTGACAGTAATTCTGTGATGTTATTCCAACATGCAGTTAAAAAAGTTCAAGAAGAAGGTGGAAAAGTATTATTTGGCGGACAAGTTAAAGAAGGATCTGGTTTTGAATCAGGAAATTATGTTGTTCCATGTATTGCTGAGGCAGAAAATCATTTCAATATTGTGCAAGAAGAAACTTTTGCTCCTATCGTATATTTCATTAAGTATTCTGGCGATATTATGGATGCTATTGCTATTCAAAACGATGTGCCACAAGGTTTATCATCGGCTTGTTTTACTTTAGATATGCGTGAGGCAGAAACATTCTTATCTTATGCAGGTTCTGATTGCGGTATCGCAAACGTGAACTTAGGAACATCGGGTGCCGAAATTGGTGGTGCTTTTGGTGGCGAAAAAGATACAGGTGGTGGACGTGAGTCTGGTTCTGATGCTTGGAAAATTTATATGCGTCGTCAAACTAATACTATAAACTATGGTAAAGAATTACCATTAGCACAAGGTATTACTTTTGATATTTAAGATACAAATAAAGAAAATTCTTTATTTCACCTCACCCAAAACTTTTTCTAAAAGTTTTGACCTCTCCTTAAGGAGAGGTGGTATTGGAATCCCGAGGCAAAGCCTCGAGGAATTCTTTTGGTTAAAATTATAATGAAAATCCGTTTGATATTTTTCGAACGGATTTTTTATTTTACAAATAATCCAAAGTTTTAAATCTTTTTATTCTAAAAAATCGTTTTAGTTAATGAATTGAGAAATTAAAAAAATGAATACTGAAAATTTTGAGAAAATAATTAATGAATTTAAAGACAATCTGTTAAGATTTGCTTTCTACAGAACGGGTTCTTATGAAAATGCTCTTGATATAACACAAGAGGTTTTTATAAAATGTTTTGAGAAAAAGATTGATTTTACTGACATGGAAAATCCAAAATCATATTTGTATAAATCGGTTTATAATGCTTGTATTGATTACAGCAGAAAGCAAAAACTAGATACTATATCAATTGATAAAAACTCGCTCAATATCCGCTCTAATGAGTTAAACGAAATAGAGATATCTGAGGAATACAAAAGAATTAATACAGTATTGAAAAGAATTCCTAATGAACAAGCTGAAATTGTTCGTTTGCGAATAATTGACGGATTAAGCTTTAAAGAAATCTCAAAAACAATCGATATTCAGGTGGCCACAGCAAAATCTCGATTTAAATACGGAATTAATAAATTAAAAACTTTTTATAAAGAAAAACAGGAGGTTTAAAAATGGATTGTAAAGAATTTAACGAAATACTACTCGAAATAGATGATATAAATGTAATATCAAACGAAATGCAAGAGCACATGAAAACTTGCGAAACTTGTGCTTTGGAATACGAAGAAACTAAAAAATTATTCTCGGATTTAAGCCCGAAAGCTGAGCTTAAAACACCGGATAATTTCACTGATAATCTTTTATCAGAAATTGAAAACAGGCAAAAAGCTAAACTAAAACCTGCAAAAAACCACAGCAGCA
>Ga0256827_10001825_pt1 | contig 13766 bp, 16 predicted proteins | sample CV84metaG_FD_185977 | JGI IMG/M metagenome (GOLD analysis project Ga0256827, IMG submission 185977) | Hydrothermal vent microbial communities from East Pacific Rise, Pacific Ocean - CV84 | ecosystem: Environmental > Aquatic > Marine > Hydrothermal vents | place: Pacific Ocean: East Pacific Rise... | reverse complement strand
CCCTCTTTTCTTATTAAAAGAAGATAAACGATACCTACTAACAAAAGACTCGCCTGCCAAAGACAAAGCAGATGTCGAGATTTCTAAAATTTATGATATCGATTTATTAAATTATTCTCACACGAGTGATGATAAATCGGATATTGGAGCTTACGAGTTGCAGTAGTTTTAATCAAAAGAATTTCTTGAGGTTTGCCTCGGGGTATCAATAGTATTTCTTCTTGAGGATGAGTCAAGATTTTGAAAAAGTTTATCGAAATAATTTCCAATAAACTTTTTATTATGTTAATAATAGTAATGTTTCTAGAGTTTTTTACCAACCATTTTTGGCACCATTACCTTTCTTTTAAAGTTCCCCAATATATAGACCAGCACCATCTTTAACTTCTATTTTTTTTACAGAAGAAAAGTTGTCGTGCATTTCTTTTATGAAGTTGTCTTTAAAATAAGGATAATCGCTACGCTCTAAGAATTCTAAGAATCTAACTAGTAAAGTCGTTGTTCCTATAAAATCATGAATAATAACATATTTTTTAGAAACACGTTTCATTTCATCTAAAACAATTTTGCGCTCGTCTTTACTCATTCCATGAAGAACATAAGAAGAGGTAACGATATCAAAAGATTGATTTGGTATTTCCTTTAAATCTTCTGCATTTTTCTGAGAGAATGTAATATTAGAATAGTTTTTTTTAGCAATTGTAATCATTTTTTTTGAGAAGTCAACACCTGTGATATTAGCTGGTTTATACTTGCTGAATTTGGAAGCCCAAGCGCCAGTACCCGTTCCTATATCGAGAATAGTTAAGCCGTTAAGTTCAATTTCTTTAGATAAAATTTCAGCGGCTTCATCAAAACTTTCGTTAAGATAACGGTCAATTAATTTATAAAAAGGAGCTATTAAGTTAAAAATAAATAAGGCTCTTTTGTGAGAATCTTTAGAAAAATAATGAATAATACTCATAACACTAAACTTTTTTTAAAAATACAAGTAATATTTAAAAATACCAAAATGTAGTGATTGTACAAGAAAATATATATGCTTACTTTTGGATTAATATTAATAAAGTAGAATAAAAATAAATTCAGATGAAAAAATATAAAGTAAGTAAAGAATGTATCGGTTGCCAAGCTTGTGTGGATGTAGCTCCAGATTATTTTGAGATTAATGATGAAAATAAAGCGTTTTTAAAAAAGCAACCACAAAAAGAAAATTCAATAGAGCAATGTGATAGTGCATTAAAAATTTGTCCAGTAGATGCTATTTATGTAGAGAACGACAAAATAGAAAATGATATCCAACCTGTTCTTTCAAGTTCCAATATCAAAGAAGTATTGGATATGCACCCAGGACTTAAAGAGGTTTTAGTGGCTTTATCGCCTAAATTTAAGAAATTACAAAAGCCAGCCTTATACAATACATTAGCACGTTTTGCTTCTTTTAAAGATGCTGCAAAATTAACAGGAGTTTCTGTTTGTGAAATTTTACATACTATCAACGATTATCTTGGTGTAACAGATAAGTTGTTAGAAAATTCTCCAGAATGTTTGTCGGCAAATTCTAAAGAAGAAATGTTTGATGGCGAAGAAATAACTTGGGAAGAATCTACAGATAGATATATTCTTAATGATGATACATTAACAGAATTGACAGAAAAGATTTCATTATTAGACCCACAAGAAAATATTGTTATTATTTCTACACAACGTCCAGATGCCTTGTTGAAAGTAGCAAAAGGATTAGGTATGAAATTTAATATAGAAGCAGGAAAAGAATATAGAATATCTATATTTAATCCAGAAGAAGAGCAAGTAGTAGATTGGTACGAGCGAAAAGACGATTTTGATCTTTTAGATGTTCGTATGATGACAACAGATCCTTTTGACATAATTATCAAAAAAGCATACGACACACCAGAAGACGAAGGTTTTATATTGGTACAGCAGTTTGAACCTTTCCCAATTATCAATATGCTAAAAGAAATGGGATTCGAGAGTGTTACTCACGTTATGGGACCACAAGAAATAAAAGTGTATTTCCATAAATTGCCGGTAGAACACGATGAAAATGAATTAAGCAATTCGGAAAAGCCAGATGTAGTAATTCAATCAGCAACACCAGTAGCTTATCCTGTTATTATGCGACTTTTACAGTCCGACAAAATACGTAAAGCTGTAAATATTAAAGAATTGAAAGTTTGGGAAGAGACAGAGAAACATTTAGGTTGGATTGTTAACGGACGAGCAGATATTAGTTTCTCTGCATTGATAACATCTTCTAAACTAAAAGAAAACGATATCAAGGTTCCTGCTCTTTTTGTTTGGGATAATTTTAGTATTCTTACAAGAGGATATAAGGCAGAAAAACTGGAAGATTTAATAGGACATGAGATAGAAACTCCTCTTTTTGCAGATGCTCCTCCTGCTAAAATCACAAAATATGTAATAGAAGGAAAAGGTTTAAATTTTGATGATTTTAAATTGACTTACGGGAAACCATTTGGTCGTCCAGAGGAAATTTTAATGAATTTTGTTAGAGGAACAGCCGATACCGTAATTCTTAGAGAGCCAGAAGCAAGTTATGCCATTAAAACAATGGAGAAAATGGGCGAAGAGGTTTCTGTAATTTCTTATAATAAGATTTGGAACGAAATAAACGAAGGTTTCGGAAGTTTTCCAAATGCAGGTATTGCTATTAAAGGAGAATTTACTCGTAAATATCCAGAGATTACACAAGTGATATTAGACGAGTTGAAATTAGCAATAGAGTGGGTTAATGAAAATAAACAAGATGCAGCTAATTTATCTTTCGATATGATGCGTCAACCACCAGAAAATGTAGAATTATTTTTGGAAAATGTTACCTTTAAATATGTAACAGGAGATGAACTTGTAGAAAAAGTAAAAGATTATTTCCAAATATTAATAGAGCAAGGAATCTTAGAAACAGAATTAGATCAGAAATTGATAGATATGTTTAAATTATAAACAACTTCAATTTTAATATGATAAGGGATTATATCTTAATGGTATAGTCCCTTTTTTATGGGATTATTTACCCAGTTTTTTATAATGATATTTCCTTTTGGAGTGAGTATAGATTCGGGGTGAAATTGTATAGAACGAATATCATAAATTTTATGCCTTAATGCCATAATGCTATTATTGTCTTTGTCAATAGCTATTACTTCTAAGTCGGCAGGTAAATTTGTTTGTTCAACAATCCAAGAATGATAACGCCCGCTAGCTATTGTATTAGGAAGATTTGCCCATAAATATTCCTCTTTTGAAAAAAATAAATCAGTATCTCGCTGTATGCCGTGATGCACCTCTTTCATGTTGCTAAGCTGAGCGCCAAAATATTCTCCAATAACTTGATGTCCTAAACAAATACCCAATATAGGATGTGTTTTGTAAAAAGAATCTATTAATTGTAATAAATGCTTTTGCTCTTTAGGAAGCCCAGGACCTGGTGAAAGAACAATCTTATCATAATTTTTGATGCTCTTAAAATCAATCTTATCAACTTTAACAACCTCGCATTGTTTTGCAAAAGGTTTTATGTAGTGATAAAGATTAAAAGTAAAAGAATCGTAATTGTCTATAATAATGATTTTCATTACAAAAAAATAAATAACTTTGTATGCACAAATATAAATAAGTTATTTTCTTAAAATTATAGATAATGAAAAAAATCATTTATACCGACAAAGCACCAGCGGCAATAGGACCATATAGCCAAGCTGTAGAAGTAAACGGAACCTTATACATCTCAGGTCAAGTTCCTGTCAATTCAGCAACAGGAAAAGTTGTAGAAGGTGGAATTACAGAGCAGACACAGCAAGTAATGAAAAATATAGAAGCAATCTTAAGCGAAGCAGGTTATCAATTTTCTGATGTAGTAAAATCTACTTGTTTATTAAGCGATATGGCTAACTTTGCAGCTATGAACGAAGTTTATGGTAGTTATTATACAGAAAACCCACCAGCAAGAGCAGCCTTTGCTGTAAAAGACTTGCCTTTGGGCGTTCTTGTGGAAATAGAAACGATAGCTGTAAAATAATTTGTGAAAAAAATCATTTTTTTTTGATAAATGTGTAGTTTTTTTTACCTTTCACAATTCAAACTTTATAGTCTTAACTAATGGATTTTCAATTTGACAACTGGTACCAAGACCTTACAAAAAGTAATGTTATAATGAGTTATCAAGGAGAGATAACATCTGTTTTGATAGAAAAAACATTAGATGATGTAGAGGCTGCTTTGAAAGAAAAAGGACTAAACAAGAAGAAAGTGAAAAAAGCATATAATGCCATTGTTGAAGAATTGCAAAATCTTTATCATCATGCATTAAATGCTCCAGGACAAAGTCCAGATAAAAAATTTGGTGCATTTTGTATAAAAGTAAAAGACGATTTCGTAGATATCGTAACAGGAAATTACGTTATTTATAACGTTGTACAGCTTCTTAAGGATAGAATGGATCAAATCAATATTTTAAGTAAAGAAGATTTAAAATTATTATATAAAAAAATATTATCAAATAATAGTTTCTCTGATAAAGGAGGAGGAGGATTAGGAATGGTTGATTTAGCTAAAAGAACAGGCTCAAAATTACAATATAATTTTTTTGAGTTTGATGAGAAATACTATTTTTTTGAACTTACAATTAGAGTATAAATTATTAAAAATAAATAAATTATGGATTCGATACAAATAGAAGGAACACCTAAAACTCCAACGATTGAGTTTGATGCTAATACAGGAGTAGTGAGTATAAAAGGAAGATCAATTCCAGAAAATTCTGTAGAATTTTATAAACCTATGGTTGATTGGTTAGATGAATATGCCTCGCAACCAAAAGAAAAAACGGAAGTAAATATACAATTAGAGTACTTTAATACAAGTTCTTCAAAATGTATTTTAGATGTTTTTAAAAAATTAGAAGTAATTAAAAAAGGGGGGAATGATGTAGTTATTAATTGGTTTTATGAAGAAGATGACGAGGATATGTTAGAAGCAGGAGAAGATTACCAGTCTATTATTAATATTCCTTTCGAAATGATAGAAACAGAAGAGTAATAAAGTATAAATAAATGAAAAAAACCGATGTCATAAGATATCGGTTTTTTTATGAAAAAGAGTGAGAATAAATAAATAATAAGATGTAAATTTGTCCCCTGATAAAAAATAGATAGAATGATTAACCGACGATTGATAAGAATAAAAACTTTTCAGGCATTATACGCTTATAATAGTCTTAAAGGAGAAAATATAAAACAGGCAAAAAAAGAACTTTCCTTAAGTATTATCAAAACTTTAGATTTATATTTCTTATTAACAAAGTTAATTGTTGATATAAAGGACAAAGCTTACCAAAAAATAGAAAATAATAAAGCAAAGCACCTTGCTACAGAGCTTGATTTAAACCCTAATATGCGTTTTGTCGATAATTTATTTATTGCCCATTTAGAGAATAACGAACAATTTGTCTCCTATTGTAATGCAAAAAAAATATCGTGGTCAAATCATAATGGATTTGTAGAGAAAATATATCAACTTTTCGTAGAATCAGAAGCCTATGAGAAATATATGCTTACAAAACCGTCATTCAAAGAAGATAAAAAAATAGTGACTTTTTTTTATGAAGAAATTGTAGGAAATTGTACGGAAATTATAGATTTATTAGAAGAAGAAAGTATATATTGGACAGAAGATTTTGAATTTGTTGTTAATGCAATATTAAAAACAATAAGAGTTTATAAAGAAAATGATAATTCAAACAAAATTCTTGTAGAATTATATAAAAACGAAGAAGATCAGAAATTTGCACAAGATTTATTAGAACAATCTATAAAATCGCATAAGGAGAATATCGCTTTAATAGAAAAATTTACAAAAAATTGGGAAATAGATAGAATTGTACAAATAGATGTGCTTTTAATGGAAATGGCAATAACCGAATTTGTAAAATTTCCTACTATTCCTATAAAAGTTTCTTTAGACGAATACATAGAATTATCTAAATTTTATAGCACAAAAAAAAGTAAAACTTTTATAAATGGAATTTTAGATAAAATATTAAACACCCTAAAAGAACAAGGGAAAATAGTTAAAAAAGGAAGAGGACTTATTGGACAAGTATAATTATAAAAATTATTAAAAATGAAACAGATAACACAATTTATTTTTTTAGTTATAATTGTAATTCTTTGGAGTTGTAATAATAATGAAAAAGAAGTTTCGTCTACCTTAATAAATAATCCAGCTACAGCAGAAAAACCAAAGAATTTTGATGCTTCAACATTGCCTCAAATTAAATTTGAAAAAAAGTCATTCGATTTTGGATTAATAATGCAAGGCGAAAAAGTTATACATAAATATAAATTTAAAAATACAGGAGGAGCAGATTTAATAATTTCTAATGTTGCTGCCAATTGTGGATGTACAATTCCTACTTATAGTAAAGATCCAATTCCACCAGGTGGCGAAGGTTATATCGAAGTAGAGTTTGACAGCGAAGGTAGAGGAGGTTTACAACATAAAACAATAACTGTTTTGGCTAATACACAACCAAACAGAATAAAATTAACTTTCACAGCGGACGTAGATGTCCCTAATAATTAATAATTTTTAAAACAGAATAAAATGAGCAATTTAGCAATGGTAATCTTAATGGCAGCTCCTCAAGGAGGTGCTGGACAATCTAATCCATCATCACAAATTATTTTCTTACTTCTTATCGTTGGAGTATTTTATTTCTTTATGATACGTCCACAAATGAAAAAACAAAAAGAATTAAAAAACTTTAGAAAAGAATTGAAAAAAGGAGATAAAGTGGTAACAACAGGTGGAATTTATGGTAAAATAAATGATGTAAAAGAAAATATTGTTACTATGGAGATTTCTCCAAACGTGCATATTAAGGTAGATATTAACTCTGTTGTGAGTGATATTTCAGACATTCCGCAAAAAAAATAAACTTGTTTATAAAAAAATGAAGGCTGTCTGTTTTAATAAGACAGCCTTTTTTTTAACTTTACGACAATGAATCTTTAAAAATGCATATCTTACTAAAAGAAATATTAAAAGCAGTTAATCCTAAAGAAAAAGGATTTAAAAAGAAACAAATTACATTTATTGTTTTTTTTATAGTATCAGCTGCTTTTTGGTTTCTTAATAGTTTAAATGAATTTTATATAGAAAATATAAACTATCCAGTTAGATATATCAATCTTCCTACAGGAAAACAACAGTTGTTGTCATTACCCTCACAAATAGATGTGAAAATTTCTACAACAGGTTTTAAACTTTTAAAATATTATTTAAACCCATCAGTTAAGCCTCTTGTTTTTGATTACCAAAACCCAAAAGATATACAAAAGGCAAAAACAAAGGGAGCTTATTATATTTTGCCAAAAACAAAAAAAGAACAATTGTCTGCAATGTTGTATAATGCAGATATTTTAGAAATAATGCCAGATACTATTAATCTGTTTTTTTCTTTAATAATAAATAAAAAAGTACCTGTAAAACCTATAGTAAACTTTCATATTAAGAAAGGTTTTGTACAAAAAGGGCCTATTTTGTTTGAGCCTCAATTTATAGAAATTTCTGGTCCAAAAGATTCTGTAGACAATATCGATACGATATATACAAATTTTATACAGCTTAATAATATCGATAAAAATTTGAAAAGAAATATAGCATTAAAAACCCATCAAAAAATAAAATATGAATATAGAAGAATAAATATTTCTATAAATGTGGAACAAACAACGCAAGGAGAAATAGAAGTCCCAATATCAATACAATCCAATTCGTTAAAAATAATAAAATTAATTCCTAATAAAATTAATATAAAATACAAAGTAGGCTTGAGTAAATATCACGATATTAGTATAGGAGATTTTAAATTAACAGTTCAATATAACGATTCCTTACAAGAAAAATTAGTTTTGCCAATAATTTTAGAAAAGAAGCCCAAATTTGTATTTGATGTAAAATACTCACCTCAATTTGTTGAATTTATTATCAAAGATAAATAATGATAAAAGTAGGATTGACAGGAGGAATAGGAAGTGGAAAAACAATAGTGTCTCGTATTTTTTCTTTATTAGAAGTCCCTATATTTAATGCAGATATAGAAGCAAAATCTTTGATGCTAAAACAACCCTTAAAAGCTAAAATTATAAATTTGTTGGGCGCTGATGCTTATACTAAAGAAGGACAGCTTAACAAAAAATATATAGCTAATATTATTTTCTCACAAAAAGAAAAATTACAACAAATAAATGCAATTGTTCATCCTGCTGTTGCTTTAGCTTTTGATAATTTTGCAAAAAAAAATAAACAAGCGCCATATATTATTAAGGAAGCAGCTATTTTGATAGAAAATAAAATGTATCAATCATTAGATAAACTTGTTTTGGTAACAGCGAATGAAGAAAAAAGAATACAAAGAGTTGTAGAAAGAGATAATTTGACAAAAAAAGAAGTAAAAGCCAAAATACAAAATCAAATGACCGATGAGGAAAAAAAACAATATGTTAACTTTGTAGTTAAAAATAATGAAACAGAATTATTGATACCTCAAATAGAGAAAATACATCAGGAATTAACACATAAAAGAAAGTAAATTATGGGATATGGAAAATGGATAGCAGGAGGATTGGGTTGGACTTTTGGAGGACCTATTGGTGCATTGATAGGATTTGCATTAGGCTCTTTGTTTGAAAAAACACAACATACAGCATCTCTTGGAAATACGCAAGAGGAGGCTATGAGAAGCGATTTTGCAGTTGCTTTTGTAGTACTCGTAGCTGCTGTTATGAAAGCAGATGGAAAAATATTAAAATCGGAGTTGAATTATGTAAAAACCTATATGCTTAAATTCTTTGGTGAAGAAAAAACCAAAGATATGTTACAGATACTTAAGGAGTTGTTAAAAAAAGATATTAATATTTACGAAGTAACCAATCAAGTAAAAGCCAATATGAATTATGCTTCTCGCTTGCAATTACTTCATTTTCTTTTTGGTATAGCACAAGCCGATGGTCATATAGATATTTCGGAAATTAATATTATAAATAATATTGCCGATGGAATAGGAATTACAAATGCAGATAAAATATCTATTAAAAATATGTATATTGCAGACGAAGATGCAGCATATAAAATATTAGGCGTTTCTTCTGCAGATGATAATGAAACAATAAAAAAAGCATACAAAAAAATGGCAATAAAATATCACCCCGATAAAGTAAGCTATTTAGGGAATGAAGCACGATTGGCTGCCGAAGAAAAATTTAAAAATATTAACGAAGCATACGAGAAAATTAAAAAAATAAGAAATATCAAATAATAAAATATTATGCTAAAAGGAATTTTGTCAATATCAGGAAAACCAGGTTTGTTTAAATTAGTTTCACAAATGGACAAAGGAATAATTGTAGAATCCATCGAAACAAAAAAGAGAGAACCAGCATACGCAAGTCATAAAATAAGCACCTTAGAAGATATTGCTATTTTTACCGAAGACGAAGAAGTTTTGTTGAAAGATGTTTTTTTGAAAATAAAAGAAAAAACAGGCGGAAAAGAAGCTATTGCTCATAAGTCTCCCGATAAAGAAATTAAAAAATATTTTGCAGAAATATTACCAGACTACGACGAAGATAGAGTTTATGTATCTGATATGAAAAAAGTTTTTCGTTGGTACAATATCTTGGTAAAACATGATATGTTGAATGAAAAATCAGAAAAACAAGAAACTTCTGAGAAATAAACTTTTACAAGGCTTTTTCGTATCTTTGTATCTTTAAACATAAGGTATGGAGATAAGAAAATTAGAAGACTTTGTTGTTCTTGCAAAAGCACAAAAAACAAAGAAAAGGATAGTTGTAGCAGCCGCCCATTTACAGTCTGCATTAAATGCTGTAAAAGAAGCTGCGGAAATGGGAATAGTAACACCTATTCTTGTTGGAGACAAAGCGAAAATCAATAAAATAGCTGCTGATATTTCTTGGGATATATCAAAAATTAATATTATTGACCAAAAAGATAATGTTAAAGCAATAATAGCTTCGGTTGCACTTATACGAGAAGGCAAAGCTGATATTTTGATGAAAGGAATAGTTGCAACTAAAGATTTACTAAAAATTATTTTGGATAAAGAAATAGGCTTGCGAAAGGAAAAAATAATTTCGCATATTGCTTTTTTTGAATCTCCCTATTATCATAAATTATTTTGTATTACAGATGCTGCAATGGCTATAAATCCTGATTTAGCAACCAAAACTCATATGATAAACAATGCAGTAACAACATATATTAAGCTGGGAATAGAAAAACCAAAAGTAGCTATTTTGGCTCCTGTAGAAGTAGTTAATCCAGAGATGGAAGCTACAGTTCACGCAGCTTTGTTGACGCAGATGAATAGAAGAGGTCAAATAAAAAATTGTATTGTCGATGGTCCCTTGTCTTTAGATAATATTATATCAAAAAAAGCAGCTCAAGAAAAAGGAATAGATAGCGAAGTAGCAGGAGATACCGATATAATTGTAACTCCAGATATCAATACAGGAAATACTTTATACAAATCTTTAAATTTTCTTGGAGGAACATCTTCGGCTGCAATAGTAACAGGAGCAATAGCTCCAATCGTTTTAACATCTCGTTCCGATGATAGAATAACTAAACTTATGTCAATAGCCTTAGCGGCAGCATTGAAACAATAAATTATGGAAGGCTATCAATACAATCCTAATACAGAAATAAGCGAAGAAATTAGAATCTTGGCTATTAATCCAGGTTCTACTTCGACAAAAATAGCAGTTTATCAAAACTCAAATCCTGTTTTTTTAAAGAATATCAAACATTCGGTAGAAGATTTGGAAGATTTTGAAACTATTGCTGACCAATTTGAGTTCAGAAAAAATATTATTTGTGAAGAATTAAAAAATGCAGATATCCGTATAGATTTAATAAGAGCAATTGTAGGACGTGGGGGCTTAGTAAAACCTATAGAGTCAGGGGTTTATGAGGTGAATGATGCAATGAAACGAGATTTACGAAATAGTCCTTTCGGCGAACACGCAAGTAATTTAGGAGGTTTGATAGCTGCATATTTTGCAGAAAGTTTACCCAATGCCAGAGCTTTTATAACGGACCCTGTAGTTGTTGATGAATTATCCGATTTAGCAAGAATATCAGGGCATCCTGCATTTCGTAGGGTTTCTATTTTTCATGCTTTAAATCAAAAAGCAGTAGCTCGCCAACATGCCAAATCTCTGATGCGAAAATACGAAGACTTAAATCTTATTTTAGTGCATTTAGGAGGAGGAATAACAGTAGGAGCTCACGAAAAAGGAAGAGTTGTAGATGTTAACCAAGGATTAGATGGTGATGGACCATTTTCTCCAGAACGTTCAGGTTCATTACCTGTTGGGCAATTAGTTTCTATGTGTTTTAATGGACAATATCCTAAAACAAAGATTAAGAAAATGATTAAAGGAGAAGGAGGGCTGGTAGCGTATTTAGGAACAAACTCAGCGTATGAGGTGGAGCAAATGGCTGTTGCAGGCGATAAAAAAGCAAAATTCTATTATGAGGCGATGGCTTATCAAGTTGCCAAAGAAGTAGGCTCGATGTACGCCGTTTTAAAAGGAGAAATTGATGGAATCCTGATAACAGGAGGAATTGCTTACAGTAAGTTTTTTGTCAATATGTTAATAGAACGTATTTATAAAATGGGACCTATTCATATCTATCCTGGAGAAGATGAAATGAATGCTCTTGCAATGAATGGTTTGATGGCCTTGAAGGGAGAAATCGATATAAAAGAATACAAAGGGTAAATCTTTTTTATATAAAAAATAAGAATCAAAAGTTCGCTTGTTATTTTGTTGTAAATCAATATGTTGCAAATTTTATTTTTATGGTAAAAAAGTGGTTTGTAGATGCTAATTATTAATAAAAAAATAATACTTTTGTGAATTCATAATGAATCTAAATTAAAACAAAAATACAGATGTCAAATAACACTGGTAAAATTATTCAGGTCATAGGACCCGTATTGGATGTGAGCTTTGAGGGAGATAATGTTAGTTTACCTCAAATTCACGAAGCTTTAAGAGTGAAAAGAGAAGGCTTGTCCGATTTAATAATAGAAGTACAGCAACATATAGGAGAAAATTCTATACGAGCAATTGCTATGGATTCTACCGATGGACTACATAGAGGAATTGAGGTAGTACCAACAGGTTCTCCTATTAAAATGCCTAAAGGAGACAAGATTAAAGGACGTTTGATGAACGTAGTTGGAGAGGCTATTGATGGAATTGGAGAATTAGATAATTCTGATGGATATCCTATTCACAGAGAAGCTCCTAAATTTGAGGACCTTTCAACAGAATCAGAAGTGCTTTATACAGGAATTAAAGTAATTGACTTGATAGAGCCATACTCAAAAGGGGGGAAAATTGGATTATTCGGTGGAGCAGGAGTAGGTAAAACCGTCTTAATTCAAGAATTAATAAACAATATTGCAAAAGGTCATAATGGACTTTCTGTTTTTGCCGGTGTTGGAGAACGTACTCGTGAAGGAAATGATTTGTTAAGAGAAATGATCGAATCAGGCGTTATGACATACGGAGAAGAATTTCTTCATAGTATGGAAGAAGGCGGATGGGATTTAAGCAAGGTAGATAAAGAAGCTATGAAAACTTCTCAAGTTTCTTTGGTATTTGGACAAATGAATGAGCCTCCAGGAGCAAGAGCATCTGTTGCCTTATCAGGATTAACAGTAGCAGAAAGTTTCCGTGATGGTGACGGACAAGGTAAAGGACGTGATATTTTATTCTTTATCGATAATATTTTCCGTTTTACACAAGCAGGTTCAGAGGTGTCAGCACTTTTAGGTCGTATGCCTTCTGCTGTAGGATATCAACCTACTTTAGCAACAGAGATGGGAAAAATGCAAGAGCGTATTACATCAACAAAAAATGGTTCTATTACATCGGTACAGGCAGTATATGTTCCTGCTGATGACTTGACAGACCCTGCGCCAGCAACAACATTCTCTCACCTTGATGCTACAACAGTATTAAATAGAAAAATTGCTGAGTTAGGGATTTATCCAGCGGTAGACCCCTTGGATTCTACTTCTCGTATCTTAACACCAGATGTTGTAGGAGAAGAGCATTATAACACGGCTCAGAGAGTAAAAGAGATGCTTCAGAAATATAAAGAATTGCAAGACATTATTGCTATTTTAGGTATGGATGAGCTTTCTGAGGAAGATAAATTAATCGTACATAGAGCACGTCGTGTTCGTAGATTCCTATCGCAACCTTTCCACGTAGCAGAACAGTTTACAGGATTACAAGGTGTTTTGGTAGATATCAAAGATACCATCAAAGGGTTTAATATGATTATGGATGGCGAAGTTGACCAATATCCAGAAGCAGCATTTAACCTTGTTGGAACAATCGAAGAAGCTATCGAAAAAGGAGAAAAGATTTTAGCGGAAACAAAATAAAATAAAATGACTTTAGATATATTAACACCAGAGAAAACTGTTTTTACAGGAGAAATAAATTTAGTTAAAGTGCCAGGTTCTAATGGCTCTTTTGAAATTATGGAAAATCACGCACCTATTATTTCTTCTTTATCAAAAGGAGAATTGAAAATAAATGAAAAAGAAGGTGATGTTATTCTGTATAATATTGAAGGTGGAGTTATCGAAGTAAACAACAATAAAGTAATTA
>Ga0256827_10001824_pt1 | contig 13772 bp, 10 predicted proteins | sample CV84metaG_FD_185977 | JGI IMG/M metagenome (GOLD analysis project Ga0256827, IMG submission 185977) | Hydrothermal vent microbial communities from East Pacific Rise, Pacific Ocean - CV84 | ecosystem: Environmental > Aquatic > Marine > Hydrothermal vents | place: Pacific Ocean: East Pacific Rise... | reverse complement strand
ACTTATCTAATTTATCACTATGTAAAATATAACAGTAAGGCATACTTTTTAAAATTAAAAAAAGACAGCCAAAAGACTGTCTTTTTTATTCCGTGGGCCCACCTGGGTTCGAACCAGGGACCAATTGCCCCGAAAGCTTTCGGGGGAGTCAACTACTCTTCTTTTGTTTCATTATATATTTTCTTAACTAACTCAGGATATTCTTTCAAATTTCTAATATATTTTGAACTTTTCATCGATTTTATCTTCTTTTCTAATCTGATGGCATGAGGATAATTTACAGTTTCAATACTTATATATAATTGCCAATCATCAGCCGTTGCTGTAAATCTATGATTACCATAACTGTGATTATTATGCTTTTCAATTCTAGACTCTAAACTTCCATTACAAGCTCCTGTATAGAACTTATCTAATTTATCACTATGTAAAATATAACAGTAAGGCATACTTTTTAAAATTAAAAAAAGACAGCCAAAAGACTGTCTTTTTTATTCCGTGGGCCCACCTGGGTTCGAACCAGGGACCAATTGATTATGAGTCAACTACTCTAACCAGCTGAGCTATAGGCCCTATTGATAGTTCCGTAGATTGCTATCAAAATTGGACTGCAAAAATATAAAAATATCCGTAACAGTCAAGTAAAAATTATACTTTTGGCATCTTATTTTTATACTATGATTAAAAACATAATATTTGACCTTGGCGCTGTTGTTCTAAACATTGATTTTCAGCTATCTGCAATTGCATTTAAGAAACTAGGAATTGATGATTTTGAGAGTCTTTATTCGCGAGCAATACAGGATATGCTGTTTGTAAACATGGAAAAAGGTGTTATTAGCCCAAATGAGTTTAGAAATACGCTAAGAAAACTCAGTAATTTACCTTTAAAGGATGAAGAAATTGATAATGCTTGGAATGCTCTAATTCTTGATTTTCCAAAAGAAAGATTGCAACTTATTAATAGAATCAGGAATAATTATAGAATATTCCTTCTTTCAAATACTAATAAAATACATTACGATATTTACCAAGAAGACTTAAGAAAAACTCATAATATTAATGGTCTTGAAAGTATATTTGAGAAAATATGGATGTCTCATCAAATAAAAATGAGAAAACCTAATGAAGATATTTATATTTATGCTCTTAAAGATGCTAATATTAAAGCCTATGAAACTGTATTTATTGATGATTCAATACAAAATATAGAGATAGCTAGTAAATTAGGTATTAAAACAATCTTTATTGATATTTCCAAAAACATGGAAATTTCTAATTTCTTCAATAGTAATGGAAAACTAATCAATTTAGATATTCTTTGATATGATTAATGAAATAAACCTTGACTATACTTCAGCTCAAAAGATGTTTGAAGAAAAAGAGTTCCTCGCATGGAAAATGGAGGATGCTCCTATCCTAGTTGGTGTTAATATTCGATCTCCTGAAAATATCGGTGGATTAATTCGCCTTGCAGGAACTATTGGTTGCAAACAGGTTCTATTTGCTACTGATGAAGAAAATCATAAACTAGCTAAAATCAAGAAAACCTCAACAACAGGTTTTAATACTGTGAATTGGAAGTTTGTTGGGCTTAATAAATGGTTTAGGGCTATTCCTGCAGATTATGAGATTATAGCTCTTGAAACAACTTCAGACTCAAAAAATATCTACTCATGCAAACTTAATAGCAAAACAGCTATATTAGTTGGTGATGAGCGATATGGAATAGATATGGAAAGTTTAAAACTTTGCGATAAGCATTTATTTATCCCCATGAACGGTCCTGTAAAATCGCTAAATGTGGTGCAAGCTGCAACTATTGGGTTATACGAAATTCTTAGAAACCACCTATAAATCTAATTCCATTTGCAATGGTTCTTCGCCATCGAGGCTAACAGAAATGTCATCATCTGATTTTTTCTCTTCTGCCTTTTTAATTGGCTTTTTCTTCTTACTAACTTTAGGTTTCTTAACTGATTCCTTTGGTTTTATCTCAATTTCAGAATCATCGAGTAGTTTTGCTGTTTCCACTTTCTCTTCAACGACTGCTATTGGTTTAGGTGTTGCCTTTTTAGTCGGAAACTTTTTCTTCTTAGTTTTTGCCTTTGGTATTTTATTAACTTCTTTTACTTCCTTTTTTTCTAGTTCTACTTCAGAAGTAACTTTAATATCCTCTTTAGGAATTATTTCATCAGAATTATTTTCCTTTAGCTCTTTAGCAACTATCTGCTCTTTATCTACCTTAGTCTCTGTTTTTTGTTCTTCTTGAATATCTGTATTCTCATTCTCTAAAGACTCATTATCTTCAACTATTTCTTCTTCAACTATTGTGGGCTCAAGCATATTAATAGTTTTAACTTTGTAAGTTGTCAATCTCTTACCCTTAGCTTTATAGCTTTTCTCATCAATAAACTCAACAGCATCTACCAACTCTTTAGTTTTAGACTTTGGCGCATCTTTAGGATTGAAGACTATTTCAAAATTTGGATGCTTATCTTTAGTTAAATGAATCAACTTAGACTTTGAATGCTCACTTATAAAACTCATTACTTTCTCACTAGAGCTAAACTTAAAACGCTTCAAATAATATAATTTAGATTCTCCTTCCCAATAGACAGCAGTCCAAATAGTATCTTCGTCATACTTCTCAAGAAGAATCAAATCATCAGAAAAATGAGTACTTAAATCAAAACTAGATGTCTTAAACTCACCAGTTGACATAACATTAAGAAGTACATCTTCAGCTTTAAAAGCCCCAAGATAATCTCCCCTTTCTGAAGTATTTAATCTCTTAATTGTATTATCGAACCATATTTCTCTAGCACCCAAAGTAGAAACGCCACCTTCTTTCAAGGTAACTTTGCTAATCATATGTTTTATAACAATATTTCCCTTAGCCGAACGACCTTTAATCGCTAAATCGCTAAAATCGAAATCAAAAGTTAGTTTTTTCAATTTTGGTCTAGGACGAAGTTTAATTCTAATAACTTCTGCCTCTCCATTAGGGTTGGCAGTAAAGTAAAGAACCTTAGTACCATCAGTGCCTTTGGTTAAACTATATTCTTTATCTCGAGTTACCGATGTTACCGAAAAGCGTTTTACATAATTATTACCTACTTTACCATCACGATAAAGCATATTATAAACTGTTCTATCATCTTTTCTTTTCAGTATACCCACATGAATAATATCTTTTCCTACAAATGTCTTATCGTCCACTTTTGTAACCATAAAAGTTCCATTCTCGCGAAAAGCAATTACATCATCCAAATCAGAACAATTAACAACAAATTCATCTTTACGCAAGCTCGTTCCAATAAAACCCTCTTCCCTATTCACATAGAGCTTAACGTTGTTAACAGCAACTGCTGCTGCATTAATATTATCGAAGTTTCGAAGTTCTGTTTTTCTCTCTTTTCCCTTTCCAAATTTCTCTTTTATACGCTTAAAGTAAGCTATTGCAAAATCAATAAGATTTGCCAAATGATTTTCAACTTCAGCAATTTCATCTTCCAAAGTTTGAATTTGTTCATCAGCTTTAAATTCATTGTATTTTGATATTCTCTTAATTCTAATCTCTGTTAACCTTAGAATATCATCTTTAGTAATTTCTCTCTTAAATAGCTTTTTATAAGGATTCAAAGCTTCATCAATAATATCAATTGATTGCTCAAAACTTTCAGCTTCTTCTATTTTACGATATAATCGTTCTCTAATGAATATTTTCTCAAGAGAAGAGAAATGCCATTTTTCTAATAATTCTGCCCTTTTAATCTCTAACTCTTTTTTCAGTAATTCTACTGTTTGATCTGTAGAAATTTTAAGGATTTTCTTCATTCCAAAGAAAACAGGCTTATCTTCATTAATAATTGTTGAGTTTGGCGAAATAGAATCCTCACATCTAGTAAATGCATAAAGAGCATCTATTGTTTGATCTGGAGAAACATGAGGTCCTAAATGAATGACTATCTCAACATTCTCAGCTGTATTATCCTCAATTTTCTTAATCTTTATTTTGCCCTTATCATTGGCTTTAATAATCGACTCTATTAAACTAGATGTGTCTGTTGAGAATGGGATTTCGCTAATTACTAAAGTTTTATTGTTAAGCTTATTAATTCTTGCACGAACTCTAACCTTACCACCACGTAGACCATCATTATAATTGCTTACATCAGCAAGACCTCCAGTTATGAAATCAGGAAATAGCTCAAATGATTTACCTTTCAATACACTAATGGAAGCATCTATTAACTCATTGAAATTATGAGGAAGAATTTTAGAAGCCATACCAACAGCAATACCTTCAATTCCCATAACTAGCAGCATAGGAAACTTCACAGGTAAACTTTCAGGTTCTTTATTTCTACCATCATAGGAAAGATTCCATTGAGTAGTTTTAGGGTTAAAAACTACTTCTAAAGCAAATTTACTCAGTCTAGCTTCAATATATCTTGGTGCAGCAGAAGAATCACCAGTGAGGATATTACCCCAGTTTCCTTGGCAATCAACAAGTAAATCTCTTTGTCCAATTTGCACAAGTGCATCACCAATAGATCTATCTCCATGGGGGTGATATTTCATGGTATTACCAATAATATTAGCAACTTTATTATAACGTCCATCATCCATCTCTTTCATAGAATGAAGTATACGACGCTGAACTGGTTTAAAACCATCACGAATATCAGGCACTGCCCTTTCCAAAATTACATAAGACGCATAATCTAAGAACCAATTCTCATACAAACCAGATAAAGACCTAGTTGTAGATATAGAATTATCACCTTGATTTTTTACTCCCTCTATATTCTCTTCTGTGCCTTCTATTTCCTTATGATTATCCATATTATCCCTTTATTTGCTAAATCGTAACAAAAGTAACTCTATTATTAAAAAACTTAATGCAAAAATTACAAATAATTTCCACAATTGTAAGCCTTCTTTTGCTTGGCTAACTAAGTCTTTCATAGCTCCTTTTCTAGCTTCCATTATTTCTACTCCCTGAAGTTTGTTGTTATCAATAAATAACTGTAAATCAGCTGTATTATAATAACTTAAATATGATTCGTTTCTATTATAATTGAAACTTGCCAAAGCTAAAATTTCATTATTTACTGTAATCATATATGTTCCTTCGTTCTGCGGTTGATGTTGAAAACTTATTTTTAATTGATTTTGTTGAAAACCATATTGCGGAATAAACTCTATTGAATCATTTATTTGCTTCATTTTGAATACTTCATTTCCATTATTTGGTGAATAGTTTAACAAAAGCTTGTCATTATTCCCCAATGTATAGTAAAGAGATTCATTCTGAATTACATTTCGTAATAAATTAAACATAATAGGAACAAAAACAGAATGTGAGCTAAAATTACTTAGTTTTGAATCTATAGGGAAATACAAATTATAAATTTTACCATTTTTCTTATTACTTCTTATAATTATAGCATCACCTGTTTCATCTTTAAGAATCACATGAGAATTTAAGTTAAATCTAGATTTTAATATTTGCTTATTCCTGAAATATGGTAAATCCGTATTCTCATCTAATTTATTCTTACTATTCGTAATATTAAAAATTCCACTAAACTCATTACTCTGCAAATCAAATGAGCCAAAGCTAATTCTAGTAGTATCTAAAGACTTAATTAACGGAAGATCAAGCGTTATATAAAAACTATTTAGTTCTTCAATTGTATTCTCATTGTTTGGAATAATAACAATATTACCCCCATTATTAATAAACTTCTTCAATTCTATATTTAGTCCAGAAGAATAATTTGTGATAGAATTAAGTATTATTGTAGAATAATTATGAAATGAACTATAATCTACCCTATCCTCATCCATAAAAGTTGCAGAGAATGAAGTATCACTCTTTAGGTAAGTATTAATATCCTTATTTGCGTTCTTTGATGAAATACTAAGCACATCTATTGCATTTTGTAGGTGCACCGAAAAGGAAAAGACATCATCATAAACCACTGGATAATCCTGAATTTCAATTCTAGCGGAATAAAATCCAGAAGTATCAAGACGAAAATTAATTACAGACTCATTGCTACTCATTTCTGGTATATTAATGCTTTGCACCGATTTTTGTGACTCAAATACTCGCATTGTAACAGGCAAGTCTTCTACAGCCTTACTCGATTGATTTTGAATTCTATAATGAAGTTTTATGTTCTGCTTAGGTTGTAGTACTGGAGATTCTATCCAAACAGAATCGATAAATACATTTCCTTGTGTAGCCGCAATTATTGGAATGAGAAAAACTTTCCTCATTGAATCTGATTGCCATGAGCTAATATCTGATTGAACTTTCTGAAAATCTGAAACTATATATAGTTCCTTTTCAATGGGTATTTCATCTGTTTCATTAATTCTAGACACCAACTCTGCAAAATTTAAGCTAGCATTATTAATGCTTATCTTCTCTAATTGATCTAAGAAAATTTCTCTACTTACATATGGTTTTGAAAAGCTACTTTCTTCATTTGTCAGTAGTCGATATTGATCTGTATTTTTGTGTGCTAATGCTATCTCACGAGAAATAACTCTTGCTTCTTCAAATAAACTACCTTCTTCTCCTCTAGCTTGCATACTAAATGAATTATCTAAGAACACATTTATATTGGTGATATCAGAAGAACTATTTTGATTAGTGTTGTTTGGAATATAAGGACCAGCAAATGCAAACACCATAGATGCTATTATTAACATTCTTAACAACATAATAATAATATGTCGCCATTGAGAATGCCTTTTACTCTGCTGATGAACATCTTTTAGAAATGCAATATTTGTAAAATAGACCTTTTTAAAACGCTTAAAATTAAAAAGATGTATAATAATTGGAATTATTATTGCCAATAAATAATACAAATATTCTGGGTGATAAAAGTTCATAAATTCTAATTTCGAAGAATTGGCAAATGTAAGATTTTTGGAGACTAGATTTTATTATTATATTAAAGATACTTTCCAACTTTGCCTAAATACTTACTATTAAACCTCTTCCCTACTTTAAAACTAAGTAAATTATTCCTTGCTGCTAAATGCTCTGTTCCATAATTTACATTATCAAACTCAACGCTTAAAACTAAAGTTACAAACCAAGAAGTTGTACTATAACCAACGGCAGCATTGAACTCATATATTGGTGAAACACTCCAATATTTCACACTATTTAGAGCCAAATGAACTGTGTTTCTATTCAAAGCTGCACCTATTCCTCCCATAGCTGCTAAGTATAAATGTTTGTGAACAATGGAAAAAGAAAAGCCAGGCATAACTCTTAATGAATAATTCTGAAATTTAGTAATGAAAGCAAAATTTTCACTAGAATCTGTTAGCAGATAATCACCTGTTGTATAATAGTAATTTGTTCCAATATTTAAATATGGAGAAACTGCACTCTTTTTCTGAATATTATAATTCTTAAAATTAGCATCATAGTTATATTTTTTCGCAAAGAAATAATATACTTGAGCCCCATATTGCCTCATTTTTATATCAAGTCTAATTTTGGTAGAAGAATAATTTGAATCTGAATTTACAATATGCTCTTCAACACCATTATAATTACGAATTTTGATTTCTCCATATAGTTTACGATACGAATAACCACCCTTAAAATTAAATGCTTTATGATTCTTTAACTCAGGTATGTTAGTTGCTGGTAGCTCAAAACTTAGACTAAAGCCTAATCTATAAAAACTAACACCAAATCCTAAACTATTAAAATCCCTTGATGTATAAGTTAATGAAGTTTCTGAATTATCAGCATTTACATAATCATAATACATTGTTGTATTTGCCGACTCCAGTAATGGGTAAACCATAAACTGATTCTTTGTCTTATGCACATAATTTGTATCAAATTGCGCAAAAACAAACATTGAGGGAATAATAAAAAATACTAAAAAAAATAATCGCATTTAATCAACAATCTTTTTTATCTTATTAAGAATCCGCCTTTTGGCATTCTTTATTTCTTTATCATCAAATGACTTAAACTTTTCTTCCATTTTCTCAAATTCAAGTAATGTTTTATTTGTAATATTAGACAAAACCCTATCTTTTAGATTATTATTAACATTTTGCATTCCTAAAATAAGAGTTTCTGTATCAATACCTGACAGAAGAGTTTTTAATTTCTGTTTTGGCATTGCTGTAAGGTCATTAAACTTTGTATATAAAGGTTCTAGTATATCTTTAACTTCATCTGTAACATCATCAATAAATGAATCAGTTGAATTTTCCTTTTTATGTTTTCCACTATACTTTACACATTCATCTATTCTTATAATGAAATCGGAAAGTACATTCATATAATTGATAAATGCCTCATAAGGAGTTCCATAAGGATTAAAATACTTATGTACATCACCATCAGAGAACCATTTAGTACACATATAATAGAAATGGTCAGAAGTTTGGAGGTACTCCCAATCCTTAATAAGCTGTGCATCATTACACTTCTTCACTTTTGGTTCTAATTCATAAAGTTTATCAAAAGCTTCATCTTGTAGTTCGTTTCCTAACCAAGCAGTAAGATCCCTTTCCTCATCAGCCCATGAGATTGGGTTTGGAACATGTATTGGCGCCACTGCTTGCAAATGATTACTTAGTTCAGAAGGAGTATTAAAACTAAAGTTAGAATTACTCATTACTCTTTCTGGTAACGCTCTCATAAAGTCAAAAATACCTGTTTCAGGCCATTGATGCTCACCAAAAGTCTCATAATCCATAAATAGATTTACAACCTCTTCTTTGGGATCAATCTCATTCAACCAACCCACAAATTTTTCTGTTGTAAGTGGCCACGACTCCCATGATTGTTGAGAAAATCTAAAAGCAATATCATCACTTAATTGAAAATTCTTAAGCAATAATTTAAGCTTAGGATTTATTGCGTTAGTATATAGGTAATTTGGTGATTTCCAACCAAGAATATGCTTTGCTCCTTCAGTTAGCATAGTGCTAAATCCCATGTCAGCAACCATTGCTCCTATTTCATCAGAATAAATAAGCTCAGTATTTCTAAAAGTTGTTGGTTTTACACCAAACAGCTCCATTATTTTATCTTGATGTTTCTTTACTTGCTTTGTAAACTCATCTTTCGATTTTAATGCTGATAACGAGTGAGTATATGTTTCTGAAAGGAACTCCACTGAGCCACTTTCAGCTAATCTTCGAAAACTATCAATTACTTCTGGGGTATATTGTTCAAACTGATCTAATGCAGTGCCAGAAATAGAAAAACTCACTTTAAACATACTGCCAAATTCTTTGATAGCATCCAATAGAAGTTGATTCATTGGTAAATAGCATTTATCAGCAATTCTTCGTGCAATAAACTCATTCTGATACTCATCGTAATAATTATGATCTTTACCAATATCAAAAAAACGATAATGCTTTAAACGATATGGTTGATGTACTTGAAAATAAAAACAAATTGATCTCATATGCTTTATTGTTTATTTCTGATTACTCAGAAAGGTTAGATAAGTTTACAAAAGAAACTCACCAAAAAATCTTTAATTAACTATAATACTGTATTATATACCTCTATTACCTTAGCAGAAGCATTATCCCATTTCATTTCATCTACTTCGTGTTTTCCCATTGATACAAACATTTTAGACAGTCCGTCATAATGAGTTAAACCCCAAATTGAATCTGCCAATGCATCAATATCCCAAAAGTCAACTTTAATGGCATGATGAAGTACTTCTGACACACCAGACTGTTTCGAAATTATAACTGGAACATTGGAGCGCATAGCTTCCAATGGAGAAATACCAAATGGTTCGGAAACAGAAGGCATAACATAAACATCACTTAAAGAAAACATTCTGTCAACTTCCTCTCCTTTCAAAAAGCCAGTAAAATGAAATTTGGTTGCAATCTTAAGCTCTGCAACACGCCTCACCATCTTATTAAGCATATCACCCGAACCAGCCATTACAAAACGAACATTATCATCACGTTGTAATATCTTATATGCTGCTTCAACAAAATACTCTGGTCCTTTTTGAAATGTTATTCTCCCAAGAAAAGTAACAACCTTTTCTTTTACTCCTCTTTCTGCTTGATAATCTAATCTATCATTGGGTTCAACTGCATTATGCACAGTAAAGACCTTTGAAGGATCTATTCCATATTTAGTAATTACAATATTACGAGTAAGATTACTAACAGTAATTACTCTGTCAGCCATCTCCATACCACGCTTCTCAATATCATATACAACTGGATTTACATTATCTCCTGAACGATCAAATTCAGTTGCATGCATATGAACAACTAATGGTTTACCACTAACTTCTTTGGCAGAAATACCAGCTTCATAAGTCAGCCAATCATGGGCATGAATAATATCATGCTCTTGGGTAGCAGCAACTTGTGCAGCAACTAAAGCATAACGCTTTACCTCTTCCATTAAGTTTTTGCCATATTTTCCTGAGAATTGAAATTGCTTAGAGAAAACAGACTCATTAACCTCAGTGTTATGATTATATTTACGAGTTATTCTATAAAACTCTTCATCATCGGCATAAGGAATTAATATAGAATCTATTTCAATATATTTTAACTCTTTCCAATATTCTGAGAATACTTTATTTCTTAAATCTAGCTTAACATCGCTAGCATTAACAATTCTAACATCCTTAGATTCATCACCATAGGCCTTCGGAACAACAAATATTACATTATGACCATTATTCATAATTCCTTTAGTCATACCGTAACAAGCAGTACCTAATCCTCCAGTGATATGTGGTGGAAACTCCCATCCAAACATTAATACATTCATAGAGCCACCTCCTTCCCTTCTTGTTTATACTTTTCTATAATATCCATTGCTCTAATAAGTTCAGCAACACTCCATGCTTGTGATATTGTTCCCCTAGGCATATGAGGTGGATTTCCATCGTATATTTCTGATATACTACCAACACCATGCTCAATCATTACGTCCTCAAATTGCTCAAGATACCATTCCATCTTCCTTACTCCAGAGGCTCCATGTATTTTTAAATATACTTCTACATAAGCACCAATTAGCCATGGCCAAACTGTACCTTGATGGTATTGTTTATCTCTTGCGTTTTGGTCCCCAAAATAAATCTCTTCATAATCACTATGATTTGGTGATAACGACCTTAATCCTCTAATTGTCAATAGTTCCCTTTCAATTATATCAAGTATAGATTTAATATACTTTTTATCTAATGGAGTATATGGTAAACTTGCAGCAATTAACATATTTGGTCTAATTGACCAATCTTTATATTCCCCATAAACATAGTCTGCTAAATATCCATATTTATCATTCCAGAATGTATCCATAAATACTTTTGGAAATTCTTTGGATATACTCTCAAACTCATCAACAAACTTTTGATCTTTATTTTCCTTTGCAAGTTTTAACGTAAACATAATAGCATTATAAGCTAAAGCATTTACTTCAACATCGTAGCCTATTCTAGGCGTAACTGCTTTACCATTACTTATGGCATCCATCCATGTTAATGCTTTACCTTGCTCGCCTCCATAAACTAAACCATTATCCTCTATCTTGATATTAAATAAAGTACCTGCTCTATATCCTCTTAGAATCAATTTCATTTTAGAGCCATAATTCTTCCAAACCATTTTACTATCGCCACTATACTTTACATATTGTTGCAATGTCCAGAAAAACCATAATGAAGTGTCTATTGAATTAAAAGCAGCAGAATTTTTATAGCCCATATTAGGAAATAATGGACCTGATAAGTCAGCAACCATTGTATCAATAACATCTTTAGCTACCTTATGTTTGCCTTGTACCATGGTTAAGCCTGGCAAAGATATAAATGTATCTCTTCCCCATCGTCTAAACCAAGGAAAGCCTGCAATTACTTCTGTTCTGCCGTCCCGTTTAGTAATAAACTGTTCAGCAGAATTCAAAAGATTATTCTTAAAACTATCTCTAGAAATTCGAGTTTTCAATTCTTTATTAAAAGCCTTAGTAAGTGAGGCTGTTTTAGCTTCTGAAGTACCCGCAGAAAGAATAATACTTTCTCCTTTTTTAAGTGGAAACTCAAAAAAACCAGGAACCATTAAATCCTCTTGATAATCATAACCTCTTTGTTGCTCCTCAAAATATTCAATATTATAATACCAATTTGGCGAGTGAATATATTCCGTATTCTTATTCGATTGAATATATAATGGAGTATATCCTTGATACATTTTGAATGATACACCTTTCTCTACATTCTCAAACTTAGTATTTGCAAATTCATTTGCTTTACTAAGACTATGACGAGATCGAAAAGCTAAATAAGGCTTAAGTTGAATTGTTGTAGCTGAATGGCTGTCTAAAAGAGTATATTTTATTAATATCCTATCACTTTCTGACGAAAGTAATGTTTCTACTTTAAAAACCACACCACCAACACGATATACTATTGATGGAATAGGCTCCATAGTTACTTCTCTTACATATTTATGTCCCTTTGGAGAATATATACCTCCCGGAAATCTATGAACCCCTAAATTAAAAGATTCATTATGTTGAGTAATAGTAATATCAAGTGACGACAAAAGAACATGAAGTTCGTTATCAATAGCTGGTTGCGGTGCAATTAACAAACCATGATATTTCCTTGTATTACTTCTAATAATACTAGAACTAGAGTAAGCTCCTCTTCGATTTGATCTTATCAACTCTCTATCGAGGGAATACTCTAAGTTTATTAATTTGCTTTTATCAAATTTGAAATAGGACATAGAAGATTTTAGTTATAATCGTTTTAATCACTAACATAATAATTAGTAATTGCAAAAATACTCAATTAGCAAGAGTAAAAGTACAAAAATTGTGATTGTTAACTATTTAATAATAAGAGAAATTATTAATAAGAAATAATTAATTGATTCGAACTGAAAAATGAATACTTATTTAAGATACTCTTCTTTTCTAACGATAGCTAAATAATTATTTTCCAATACATTATAACCATATTCATAACAAAAATAATAGTACTTAGAATTATTAGTTTTATAAATATTAGTATAATATCCAAAATCAAAACCTTTATCAAGTAAGAAGTTTCTTTTTACTCTTTTAACATCTTTCTCCGAACTAGAAATTATTTCTTCCATAATACGCCTATTCTTTCGCAAAATATAGTTTACCTTGCGAATATACGAATTGGATATTGCGTTAAATCTGTTGTTATATGTATTTCTACATTGATCGGAGCAAAACTTTTTATCTATTCTACCATAGATTTCAGTTCCGCATTCAAGACATTTTTTAGATTCATTCATTGCTCTACAATATTTTAAAGCTTCGCACAAAGCTAAGGAATATTGTTTACCAAACCATTACTTTTCTTGAATAATAATTATCCCCAGAATTAATAATCACAAAATAAACACCTTTACCTAAGTTTGATAAATCAATTTTTATAATAGTCGAGTTATTTATATTTTTCGGAATCTTTTTAACCAGCTTTCCTTGAATATCAAATATCTTAAGAGAAGATATATCTTTAAACGAAGATTCTATTGTAAACATTCCATTTGAAGGATTTGGATATATATTAAAACTGGTATTATTAAACTTACTAGGTGAATTCACTTCGACAACTAGCCCATTTTCCTTATATACAGCAAGCCCACCTCCCATTGTTCCTATCCAAAGGTTTCCAACAGTATCAAATGCTAAAGAAGTAACCTCATCATATGGTAAACGCGAA
>Ga0256827_10001822_pt1 | contig 13773 bp, 11 predicted proteins | sample CV84metaG_FD_185977 | JGI IMG/M metagenome (GOLD analysis project Ga0256827, IMG submission 185977) | Hydrothermal vent microbial communities from East Pacific Rise, Pacific Ocean - CV84 | ecosystem: Environmental > Aquatic > Marine > Hydrothermal vents | place: Pacific Ocean: East Pacific Rise... | reverse complement strand
CCTTATGCTACAAGTAGTGGTGAATATTATATAAAATCTGGAGCAGATAAGAAAAAAATATCTCATGAAGAGTTAAGAAGACTGTTTGCTGAGTCCAAAAGACTTTATGCTGATGAAGAAGTTATACTAGAAAGTAGTATAAATGATATAAACACAGAATTGTTTTATAAATTTTTACAAAAAGATAATCCTAAGATTTTAGAAAATTTACAAAATGATAGATTAAATTTACAAACTATTTTAAATAATTATAATTTAATGAAAGAAGATAAATTAACATTAGCAGGTAATTTGTTATTTGGAATTAACATAAAGAAATTCACACCATCTTTTTATATTGATTGTTGCCATTATATAGGTGATGATATTTCAAGTAATAGTTATATGTCAGAAAAAAGATTGTATGGGACTTTTGAGTATCTTTTTGAAAATAGTTTAGGATTTTTAACTTCAAGTTTAAGAAGTATTCAAATAGAAGATGAGTTTAACTCAAATGGAAAATTAGAAATTGATGAAATTATTCTTACAGAACTAATTATAAATGCTTTAGTACATAGAGATTATTATATACAGTCATCTATAAAGATTTTTATTTTTGATGATAGAGTAGAGATAATAAATCCAGGTAAATTAACAAATTCCTTAACAGTTGAAAAAATAAAAAATGGTATTTCAATTCATAGAAACCCTATACTTGATTCTATTGCAAAAAGTATTTTGCCATATAGTGGTAGAGGTAGTGGAATTAAAAGAGCTTTAAGTATAGACCCAAATATTAAATTTATTAATGATATAGAAAAAGAAGAATTTAAAACTATAATTTTGAGAAAAATACACAATATTGAAAAAAAAGATTTTTTAAATACTTTAGCCCAAATACCAAATAATAAGCCTTATGAATATGATAAACTGTAAAGGTAATTGTAGCTATAACTTAAGCATTATATAAAAAGGATTTATCATTTTAAAAATATTAATACTACTTTCATTATTATTTTTATCTAGTAATGCACTAGAAAATATTAAAGCTGATAAAGTAATTGTAGAAAAATCACAATCAAAACTTTTTTTAATGAAAAATGGAAAAATTTTAAAAAAATATCATGTTGCTTTTGGTGCTAAACCAAAAGGGCATAAAGAAAAAGAAGGAGATGAACGCACTCCTGAAGGAAAATATATTCTTGATTATAAAAAATTAAATAGTTCATTTTATAAAGCAATACACATTTCTTATCCAAATAAAAAAGATAGAAAAAAAGCTAAAGAACTTGGAGTTAATCCTGGTGGCTTAATTATGATACATGGACAGAAAAATAAATTTGGCTTTCTTTCAATAATTACGCAAAGATTTAATTGGACAAATGGATGTATTGCTGTATCTAATTCGGAAATGGATGAAATATGGAATGCTATTGATCCTAAAACACCAATTGAAATTAAACCATAAATTATGAGATCGTTCTAAATTCTGTGTCAGTCTCCAAAAGCAACAAAATTTTACTATATAACTAAATCACTTCAACCTAAACTCTAACCCTAGCTTAACCTCATAGACTTCATTGCATAGTTTTGCTAGTTTTTGTCCTACTATACCTGAACGGTCTACATATTTACGGCTTAGGGCATCTAGGGGGATGACTCCTTCATTTACATTGTTTAAGACAAAAACTATGTTTGCATCTTTAGCACAAATATGCTCTAACTCATTTAAAACTGATTCTTCACTCTCATCTAAAGTGTTTAAAATAAACATTGAGATGCAGTCTATGAGATAGGTTTTGTTTTGCTCCATAATACTACTTAACTCTTTTGGTTCTTCTATAGTTATGAAACTCTCTTTTCTTTGTTTTTGGTGTCTGCTTATGCGTTGTTTCATTTCACTATCGTTGTAGCTATTGTCGTAAGTTGCTAGGTAGTATGGTTTTTGATTTTTTGCAAGGCTTAGTGTTTTTTGTTCTGCTAAGTTACTTTTACCTGATTTTTGTCCACCATAATATAAAACTTTCATTAAAATTTTTCCTTATTAAAACTATATAAAATTTACTAAAATACCAAACACTACAGTAGTAAAAATATCTAAATATATCTGTAAACTTAAAGCTTTTTTTATATCTTCAGTCTCTATGTTCTCTCTGCCATCTCCAAAAAATGGTTTAGATTCAACTTTACCAAAATAGGAGGTGTCCCCACCTAGTTTTACTCCTATAGCTAGTGCCATAGATGCTATGGGGTGTCCTGCATTTGGACTTTTATGTTCTCTACCTTGCTTATAAAACTCCATAAAAGCTTTTTTACTTCTAAAAAGTATGGCTATGAGTATGGCTGTTACTCTTGATGGTATGAAGTTTGCAACATCATCTAACTTTGCTGAGAATTTTCCAAAGTTTATGTATCTGTTATTTTTGTATCCTACCATTGAGTCTAAGGTATTAATGGCTTTATATATAAATGCTCCATAAAGCCCAAAAAATAGTAAGTAGAGAAGAGGTGCTACTACACCATCACTTAGGTTCTCTGCATAAGTCTCTATGGCTGCTTTGTTTGTGTCTGAGTTACTAAGTTGTTTGGTATCTCTGCTTACTAAATATTTGATATTTTGTGGGTTTAGCATAATGTCTGCTACAGAGTCATAAAGCATTTTTGAAGCTATGGTAGTTGAACCTAGTAGAACTAAAGCAATAAAGTATAACCAATCATTTAAAAAGTAACTAAGCAGAGCATCTAACATAAAAACTGTAAAAATTACACTAAGTAGTAGAGATAGTGTTAAGAGTACTCCTCTAAAGATGTTATCTTTATAGAAATAATTTTCATACCATTTTATGAAGTCTCCCATGAAAACCACAGGGTGACGGACAAAAGAGAACTCTCCAAAAAGACGGTCTACTATGTAAGAAAAAAGAGCTAGTTTAACAAACATTTAATGCCTTTTTAAACCTCTTCATACTCTCCAAACTCTTTACAGCTATGCGTAAATGGTACTCACCTAAACCATCAAAGTTACTACACTCTCTAAGCATAATCTTATGAGGCATAAGAAGCTTTTGAAAATCTTTTGCTTTTATGCTATTTAGTTTAACAAGTACAAAGTTTACATCGGATGGATAGATATGCTCTATGAGGCTACAACTCTTTAGAGTCCCTAAAAGATACTCTTTTGCAATCTTATTTTGTTTATCTGATATTTGTTTAAAACTTTTATCTTTTAGTACGGCTTGTATGTAGTGTGAGTCAAATTCTGAAAGCTTCCATAGTGGTTCAAACTTTTTTAGTTTAGCTATATTTTCACTACTAGAGAGTATAGCCCCAATTCGTATGCCAGCAGAGCCAAAAAACTTAGTCATTGACTTTAAAATATAGAGTTTATCATACTCTTTTAGCTTTACTGTAAGTGATGGTTTAGAGCAAAACTCTATAAAAGATTCATCTACTAAGATGGTACATTTTTTAGCTTTCCAAATTTTTAACATTTCATCTAAATTGTAGTAGAATCCATCTGGTGTAGATGGATTTACAAATACTACTAAAGAGTTCTCTTTTATCTCTACATCTAAGTTTGAAAATCTATCTATATTTGTTACTCTATAGTCAAAAAGATTTCCAGCTTTTTTGTACTCTAAGTAAGCAGGGGAGTAGATATAGCACTCTTTTAATTTTAACTTATCAAAGAGTGAAAATATAGCAGATGAAGCTCCATTAAAAAGCTCTATTTCATTCTGTTTTACTCCATAATGAGTAGCTACACTTTTATAGAGTTTAGAGTAGTTTGGATATGCTGATATATTTAAACTATTGAAATCTACATCTATAATAGGTTTTACAAAGTTTATGTTAGAAGAGAGGTCAATAACCTCATCTACCAAACAATTCAACTCTTTAGCAAAGCTTACAACATCTCCACCGTGTTCATAGCTATTCATACTTAACTTAAAAACTTTTCAACTTGTTTTACAATATTATCTTCAGAGAGTCCGTTTAGAAGTCCATACATTAATGCACCTCCAGCACCTACTCCCTCTTTAGCTTCACCCTCGTCATATAGTTTAAGTGCAGGGTGTAGGCTAGATGAGAAATCAAAGTTAGCATAGTAAGCATTTATAGGAAAGTCTAACATCTCTAAAAGAGCTTTTATGTTTGAGTTTTCATCTGTTGCTACCCATTTTGTTGTACATAGAGCTATATGTTTACTATCTAACTCTCCCCCCATGTAGTTAACTATGGAGTTTACTAGTAGTAGTAAAGATGCCATTTGAGTACCACCACAAAGAACTATTGGAGTTTTACTATAGGTAGAGCCTAGTATGAACCCTGCGTTAAATATGAGCATATTATCACTTACTGAACCTACAATATCAAAGAGGTCATCTCTGCCCTCTACTCTTTTTAAAGCATCCGATATAGTTTGTTTTTTTACATCATTTGGTACATCTTTAAAACTAGAACTAAAGTAACCCTCTACACTATAACCTAGAGATAATGCCGTAGCCTCTGCTGTTGTTGTACCAGAGGGTACAGACTCTGCTAGTAGGATGTAGTCATCTTTACACTTATACTCTTTACCAAACTCAACACCCTTTTCAAAAAGCTCCATAGCGTTTATGTTTGCTCCCTTGTCTATTCGAGAGCTGGGGGTTATGTTGAAACTATGCTCTTTAAAGTACTCAACTTTTGCTTTAGTGTCCATACCTAAGTCTAAAAGTTCTATGTTTCCAAAGGGGTGTAGTAAGTGTGTTGCACGAGTAAGAAGAGCTGGGGTAGGAACTCCTTTTGGAGTTTGAGCAAGGTTAGGAATGCTTCTAACCTCTCCTGTACATACAAACTCAGCATCAAGAGTAGGTGTAAGGTGAATAAAATCAGGGATGCCTGCTTGTGTTATGCCCTCAACCTCTATGGTTTTACTTGTACTAAGTGCTAACATAAATGTTGCTTTTTTACCTCTTAATGACTCTATAAAGTCTTTTTTACCTGTTATTGTCTCTATCATTAACTCTCCAAAATTATAATTTATTAAACATATTGTAAAACTCTTTGGGGCAGGGACTTTAGTCCCTTATTTTAACGAGACTGAAGTCTCTACTCCTATATTTTACAAAATGTTTATCTCTTTTCAATCTTATATATAACACTATACAAAAGTGGAACATAATATAGGTTAAGTACAGTAGCCCATGCTATTCCAAAACCTAACGATATTGCCATAGGTTGTATGATAAGTGCTTGACCACTTGCAAAAAATATCATAGATGACAGACCCAAAACTGTTGTTATAGATGTAAGCAGTATGGGTCTTAACCTATGACTAGCATTTAAAAGTAACTCTTCTTGGTTTGTTGAGCGTTTTACAAATGAGAGCATTATAAGACCATCATTTACTACAACACCTGCAAGACCTATCATACCCATAACTCCTGGCATTGTTAAGTTTATGCCCATTATGTATGTTCCTACTAATGCTCCAACTATAGAGAGTGGAATAGTAGAGACTATAACTAATGGTAAAACCATAGAATTAAACATCCAAACTAAAGATATAAAAATAAGAAATATTGCTATGAGAGCTGCTTGAGTCATCTCTTTTTTCATCTGTTTATTCTCTTTAGCCTCACCCTTTATGATGACTTTTATACCCTCTTTTTCAAACTTATTAAGTAGTGGATTAATTTTTGTCATAACCTCTGTAGCTAATATAGTTTTACTATCTACTCTAGCTGTTACTGTTCTAACTCTTTGGCTATCTTCTTTAAAAATTTTCACAAAAGATTTTTTGTAAACAAAGTCACAAACTTCATCTAGTCTTACAACCAACTTACCATCTGGAGTAGTGAGTTTAACAGAGTTTATATCTAATTTTTCATCTTTATTTGAGTCTTCTAGTCTTACTCGTATAAGCCCTTCTTCATCAAACATCTTTCCATACTCAGCTTTTAAAAATGTTCCTTTTAAAATGCTTGTTACTAAAGCCTCTGAAAATCCTAACTGCTGTCCATAGTCATTAACACGAAACTTTAACTCTTGCACTCCCTCTCTTGCATTATCTGCTATATCAAAGACCCCATTAATTTTAGATAACTCTTTTTTTAACCTACTCAATGCTTCTAACTGTTTAGCTTCATTCAATTCATTAATACCTATCTCTATATCATGCCCCACAATACCTGTTTGAGGTACAAATAGGTTAATGTCAGAAAAGACTTTTTTACCATTTGGAAGCTTTAACTCTTCAAAAAAATTCATAACATCTTTTTGGGTATTTTTAGCTATCTCTTGAGCTTTTTGTTCTCTTATCATATCGCTACCATCATACTCTAAAGAGAAGATTGGATTTAAGTACTTATCAAAAAAGTTTTCAGGAGCTTTTTCATGTAAATTTATAAATATATGAAAAAGGTTATCTCCACTCTCAAATGATTGATCAGAGTTAAAGAGTAATCCTACTATGGAAGTTAGAGATGACACCTCAGTATCTACACCATTTTTTTTGTAGTACTCTAGTAAACTATTTTCTATTTGAGTTACTCTTTTTTCTGTATCTTCAAGCTTTGAGTTTACATCTACTTTACCATTTAAGTAAATTTGAGTTGAGTCAAAATCTGGAAAAAGTTTAAACTTTGTTAAACTCATCATTCCTACGGTTGATAGTACTATAAAAAACACCAATAAGAAAAGAGAACTTTTTTTTCTTTTAAGAAGTGTTCCTAATATTTTATTAAAAATACTATCCATAAATAACCAAAAGCTTGATCTATTGTGTGTTACTACTGTAGTTCCCATAGAAAAAAACTCTTTTGAGTGTAGAGGTAAAAAGTAAAAAGCTTCAAATAGAGATGAAATAAGTAGTATACTTATCATAACGGGTAAAACTTTCATAAACATACCCATCTCACCACTAAGCATAAGTAGAGGTAGAAAAGCAAAAACAGTTGTAAGAGTTGCTGTAAGAACAGCAGGAAACATCTCTAGTGAACCATCTATAGCTGCATCACGAGGACTTTTACCCATCTCCATATGCCTATATATATTTTCAGCTACTACTATGGCTTCATCTACTAACATACCTAAAGCTATTAAAGCTCCTAAAAGTGTAAGCATATTTAAACTATAACCCATTAAATTTGCAGAGATTAGTGTTATCATAAAACTAGCTGGTATACCTATACCAACGACTAGTGCTATTTTAAAATTAACCGATAAGAAAAGTGCTAAAATTACTAAAATAAGACCAAAAAGTATATTGGATGATACTAAGTTCAATCTATTTTTAATCCAAATAGAGGTATCGGTATATACTTCCATTTTAACATCTGAGTACTCTTTTTGTACCTCTTTTAACATTTTTTTAATATCTTTACTTAAAGCTATAGCATTACCATTTTTTGTCTTATTTATGTTTATAGATATATTTTGTAAACCATTATAGTGCGAAATTTCATGACTTTGACTCAAACCAAATGTCACTTTAGCTATGTCCCCTACTCTTACTCTTTTACCCAAAATGGTTATGAGTGTTGACTCTAAAGCTTTTGCACTCTTCTCTCCATTTTGTGTAGAGAGAAATAGATGGCTACCTTTTTGCTCTATTGTACCTATTGGGAAGATGGAACTAAGCATAGATATAGCTTTATATACAGCCTCTTTAGGAAGATTGTATGCTAAAAGTTTCTCATTGTCTATATCTATAAGTACTTCATTATCAGCATCTCCACGAATGTCTATATTACTTAAGTCCTTGTAGGAGCTAAGTCTACTCTTTAACTCTTCAGAGACATCTAAGAGCCTCTTTTTAGATACATTACCAGAAATGGCTATGAGTAGTAGTGGAAAATCATGTACCATAACCTTTGCAATAGGTTCATCCATATCTGCTGGTAAATCTCGTCTTACATTTGCTATGACATCCTTTACATCTGAGAGTACTAACTGATTATTACTACCAGACTTTACATCTGCTCTTATGGAGAAGAAACCATTTTGTATAGTAGTATCTATATTTTCAACCTCAGCAATACTTTTTAAGTCATCTTCTATACTTTTAACAGCCATTTTATCTAAAACATCAGCTGAAGAACCAGCATAACCACCTGTTATGCTTATTTGATCAAGGTTTGATGGTGGAAATATCTCTTTAGCAATATTTTGATAAGCAAATATAGAGAGAATAAGCATAAAAACCATAAATATATGGTTTATAATGGGTTTATCTACAGCAAACTCAATAAATTTTCTTATCATCTACTCCTCCAAACTACTTAAAGTAAATATGGTATCTTCAACTCTATTTTTATATTTTAAAGCTTCAACATTCTGTTTTAAAATCATATTTTCAGCTTTTAAAGCTTCCACTTCTCTTTGCATTTTATTTACCTCTTTACTCTGCTTATATATCTCATTGCTTAAATAAATCTTCATCATAGTTAAGATCAATACTATACTAACAGACATAACAATAACACTTACCATACCAAAAGTTATGCCATTTGGTGGCATTTTTTTCTTTTTTATTTTAGACATTTTATATCTTTGAAGTTTTAGAAAACTTAAATGATCTCAACTTAGCAGAACGACTTCTAGGATTAAATTTCAACTCCTCTTTAGTTGCTGTAATTGGTTTTTTAACAAGTGCTTTGCCTATGGCATGATTTTTTCCACAAGTACAACGCATAGCTTGGGGGTCACAAATGCACTGTGAACTCCACTTCTTAAAACGATTTTTTACCAATCTATCTTCTAAAGAGTGAAAAGTAATGAGAGATACTACTTCCCCCTTCGTATGTTTAGCTTCAAGTGCATCAAGTAGACCTTCAATCTCTGAGAGTTCACTATTTACCTCTATGCGTATAGCTTGAAACATCAAAGTAGCAGGGTGAATTTTACCTGTTGGTATGACCTCTTTTGCTATTTGAGACAACTCTCTAGCACTTGTTATGGGTGCTTTAGACCTAGCTTCTACAACCTTAGCAGCTAATTTACGGTAAGAACGAACCTCTCCATAAGCATCAAATATATACTCCAACTGACTCCTAGAGTACTCATTTACAACCTCATAAGCAGAGAGTTTTGCTCCTGCATCCATACGCATATCTAGGGTATCAGACTCAAAAGAGAAGCCCCTACTCTTTTTGTCTAGCTGTAGAGACGAAACACCAAAATCTGCTAAAACAGCCATAATAGGAGTCTCTTTTAGTGTAGGTAAAACTGTTGCGAATGTACCTTTATATAGAGTACTTCTTTTCTCAAACTCTTTAAGTCTACTCTTTGAAAACTCTAGTGCCTCATCATCTCTATCTATGCCTATATGTTTAATGTGGCTATATTTTTTTAGCATTTCAGAACTATGTCCCGCATAACCCAAAGTACAATCAACAAAATATCCATCATCTACACTTAAAAAACTATCTAACACCTCTTGAAGTAGTACTGGTATATGTGGAGTATCCATTAATTTTCCTTTTTATTGATATAATACCAAAATAATCAAAATAAAAGGCTTCATAGCTTTCATAAGCATATTAAATTTAAGTCTTATAAAGATTTAGTTTAAAATTAAAACTTATTTAATAGTAATTTTCTCTCATATTAAAGATATATATTAAATCCAAGCATAACCAATTTTATGGTAAAATCGCGACATATTAAAAAGTAAGGCTTATAGAATGTCAAAAAAAACAATAAAAAAAGCAGTACTAGCTTACTCTGGTGGGTTAGATACAAGTATAATTTTAAAATGGCTTCAAGATGAATATAACTGTGAAGTTGTAACATTTACAGCAGATTTAGGGCAAGGTGAAGAGGTTGAACCAGCTAGAATAAAAGCTCTTGATATGGGTATAAAAGAGGAAAATATCTTCATTTTAGACTTAAAAGAGGAGTTTGTAAAAGACTTTGTATTTCCTATGTTTAGAGCAAATGCCATCTATGAGGGTGAATACCTTTTAGGTACATCTATAGCTAGACCACTTATCTCTAAAAAGCAGATAGAAATAGCACACCAAACAGGTGCAGACGCAGTGAGTCACGGAGCAACAGGTAAAGGTAATGACCAAGTTCGTTTTGAGTTAGGTTACTTAGCACTAGACCCAGACATAGCTGTTATAGCTCCGTGGAGAGAGTGGGATTTAAACTCTCGTACTAAACTTTTAAAATATGCAGAAGATCATGGCATAGACATAGACGGTAAAGGACAAGCAAAACCTTACTCTATGGATGCAAACTTACTACATATCTCTTATGAGGGTGAGCATTTAGAAGACCCTTATGCAGAGCCAGAGGAAGACATGTGGTTATGGTCTGTTAGCCCAGAAGAAGCACCAGATAAAGCTGAATACATTACTATAGACTATAAGAGTGGTGACCCAGTTGCCATAAATGGTGAAGAGATGTCTCCTGCTACCATACTTGCTACTCTAAACAAATATGGTAACAAACACGGCATAGGACGCATAGACATAGTTGAAAACCGTATGGTTGGAATGAAAGCTCGTGGTTGTTATGAGACTCCCGGTGGGACTATTATGCTTAAAGCTCATAGAGCCATTGAGTCTATTACTTTAGACAGAGAAGAGGCTCACATGAAAGATGAGTTAATGCCAAAGTATGCAAAACTCATCTACAACGGTATGTGGTGGTCACCAGAGCGTAAAATGCTACAAGCAGCCATAGATGCAACTCAAGAGCAAGTAGATGGTACTGTTAATCTGAAACTATATAAAGGTTCAGTAACTGTAGTAGGTAGAAAATCAGATAAAACACTATATTCTGAAGAACACTCTACATTTGAAGCTGATGATGTTTACGATCAAAAAGACGCAGAAGGATTCATCCGTCTTAATGCACTTAGATTTATGATTGAAGGTAAAAAACAACCTGAAAGAGTAAAATCACTTATGAAGTAAGGTTTTAAACACACCTTATATAAAGGATTTAATATATTATTAAATCCTTTAAACTACTATAATTATACACAAAATTCAAATCAATTTTTTATTATATATTTTAGATACAATTACATACCTAGTTGGGCGATTATAGTTTGTAAGTATTGTGAAGGAGAAGGTGGGACAGGGTCAGCCTTTAAAAAAGGATATAACAATGCTAACTCAAATTGTAATTGTTATACTTTTATTGCTAATTTTAGCAACAAAAGTCTATTAAAAGCTTGTGGAGAGTTCGTAGCTCTCCACCTGCCCCAACTAGTCAAATTATATCATAAAGTTTTATAAATTCAAAATTAGTTTTTTATTATAAAATACTCTATAGTCTTGCTTTTTAGCTAATGTATCTAAAAACTCTTTTGTGGCTCTTTCTCTATCTGTAAACTCTCTTGGAGTTGTACAGCTAATTATTTGGTTGTGGCATAACATAAACTTCTTATATCTTTAACCCTACTGATACAAATATCTTTTTATCTTCTTAGTAGGGGTTTTGATGAACTCTTCTCTTTGTTCTATGACTTTTTTAATGCGTGAAAAAGATGATATGTTGCTGTTTACTTCTACTCTTATCTCTTCTAAAATATCTTCTACTTTTTTGTGTAGTGCAGTCTCAGAATCATCTTTTGTATTTAATACTTCATCTAATTTATCGTAGTCCAGATATATTCTAGCAGTTAGTACGCCTTGACTGTCTAGTACTAATGAGTCAGAGACTAGTTTGTGGGCGTTTATAGTTGCTTCTATCTGCTCTGGGTAAATGTTTTCACCACTTGAACCTATAATGATATTTTTAGCACGACCAGACATAAAGAAGTAACCATCTTCATCTATGTAGCCAATATCTTCTGTATTAAACCAACCATTTTCATCTATGACCTCTGCTGTTTTCTCTTCATCTTTGTAGTAACCCATCATCACATTTGAACCCTTAGCCCATAGTGTACCAATGCCGTCTTTATTTTGTTCTCTAAGTTGAAATTCTACCCCCAATATGGCAGGACCTATGGCTTTATATTTGGTTCTGCTAGGGTCTGTACCTGCCAATACTGGTGATGTCTCTGTAAGTCCATAACCAATACAATATGGAAACTTGGCTTCTCTTAAAAATGCTTCAACAGTAGGAGATACACCAGCTCCTCCTATGCCAAAAAATTTTAAATTTCCTCCAAATGTCTCCATAAGTTTTTTACCTGCAATTAGATTTAATCTTTTGCGTATAAAAGGTACGCTATATAGAGTTTTTATAAATATATTTTTTTCAAAATTAACTAAAACTTTATTTTTATATATCTTTTCAATAATTAGTGGAACAGTAAGCATAAAGCTAGGTTTTACAGTTGACATAGCTCCAATGAGTACAGTAGGAGTAGGAGGCTTTTTAATGTAATGTATGGAAGCCCCATTAAGTAGAGGTATAATCATACCAGCCGTACACTCATAAGTATGAGCTAGTGGAAGAATAGATAAAAATTTATCTTCAGGGTAAATATCTACAACACTTTGTACAGCACTTGCATCAAATGCTAAATTTTTATGACTTAACATGACCCCTTTTGAGCTACCTGTAGTACCTGAAGTGTAGATGATAGCAGCTAAATCTTCCTCTTTAGGAGTAGCTAACTCTTTTTTATGTTTATAAAATTTCTCTAAAGTTTTTGCTTTAAAAGATGTAGATAGTTTATCTAATATATAGAGTCTATCTAAAATAACAAGTAAATTTAAATTTTGTGGTTGTCTCTCATTTAACATAGTTTCAAAAAGTTTTTGAGATATAAATGCGGCTTTACACCCTGCGTGAGTTGCTATGTGAAGAGCTTCAGAGGTATGAAAGTCTGGGAGTATGGGTACTATGACAGCTCCTAGAGTAACAACAGCAAAGTAGACTACAGACCAGTTTGGCATATTTTCACTATATAGTGCTACCTTATCTCCATGACCTATGCCATACTCTACAAGTATTTTTTGTACCTCTTCAACCTCTTTTGCAAAATTCTCATAAGAGAGACCCTCTTCCTCAACAAATTGTACAAAAGGTCTGTGGGCATACTCTTTAACACTATAGTCAAAAAGAGCTTTTAGCGTTAGTTCAGGTAGTTCTATAAATGTTTTATTCATAATTGTAAACCTTTATTATAATTTAAATTATACATTAGTCTTACTATTATTTCCATTATATCTCTTTTAAATCTTTTGTTTGGTAGAGTGTGTAGCCCTCATAATAATAACTTGCGTCTATACCTTTCATATAGATAGTACTATCATCTATTTTACTAGTGAGTGCTTCTTTTAGTAAGTACTTTATCTCTATATCTTTTATGGGACTTCTCTCCATAGCAAGTAGATAGTCATCTTTATCTACCTTACTCCAATCAACTACTCTTTTTAACTCTTTTTTAAAAATGAGGTCAAGCCATATTCTAGTAGCTCTACCATTTCCTTCTCTAAAAGGGTGAGCAATATTCATCTCTACATACTTTTCTACAATTTCATCAAAGGTTGATTGAGGCATTTTTTCTATATGGGCTAACGATACCTCTAAGTAAGAAACAGGAGCAAATCTAAAATTTCCTTTTGCTATATTCACACTTCGGATTTTTCCTGCAAAATTATATATTTGACCAAAAAGATAATGGTGAATATCTAAAAGTGACTGTAGAGTTCCAACTTCTAAAGTACTTAAAAAACCAGTAGAAAAAAGTTGATGAGCCTTTTGCTTACTAAGCTTCTCCTCAACCCTAGCTAACTCTACCATATCTGTTATATTTAGTCTATTTTCTAAAATCATATTACCCCATATCTATCTATTTCATAAATTATACTACAATTTTTTGTTGTCTTCAAGTAA
>Ga0256827_10001820_pt1 | contig 13781 bp, 8 predicted proteins | sample CV84metaG_FD_185977 | JGI IMG/M metagenome (GOLD analysis project Ga0256827, IMG submission 185977) | Hydrothermal vent microbial communities from East Pacific Rise, Pacific Ocean - CV84 | ecosystem: Environmental > Aquatic > Marine > Hydrothermal vents | place: Pacific Ocean: East Pacific Rise... | reverse complement strand
AGATTGTGGGAGAGTAGGTCGCCGCCAACCTTTAAAAGCCTTGTTACTTTGTAGCAAGGCTTTTTTTATTGAAAATAACTATTGTCGGTTATATAATTTTTATAACTTTGTTTTATTATGAGATATTTATTATTAACATTATTACTTTTCATTACCTTTTTAATATCTGCTAAAGATACAACACAATACAATAAACATTTTGAATGGAATATAACAACAGGAGGTGCTTTATCTTCTTTTCAAGATTTAAAATATTCAGCGATTCATTGGTCTGGTCTTGGTATTACAGGAGGTTTAGATTTTAAATGGCAAAAAAAAGATATACACTCTTTAGGATTTGATGGAGTTTATTCTGATGAAAAACCAAAAACATTTAATGGCTTTGGTAATTATAAAGTTTATAGAGGACAATTATACTATTATTATCTACATCCAATAAAACAACAAAAAGATTACAAATTATTTATAGGAACAAAAATAGATGGTTTAGATGTAAATTGGCATATAAATGAAGATTTATATAATAATGCAAGTTACTTAATATATGGATTTAATTTTAAAATATTCTCTGAATATCAACAGCAATTGAATGAAAAATGGGGAATGAGTGTTCAACTTGGATTTCAGTTATTTAGTTTAATGGAAGAAGGTATAAGTTTTGGATACGCTGCACCTCAAGAAACTCTTGAAAATGGTGATTATAATTACAATCAAATAGAGTTCCCATTATTTTTTACTCCTTTTTGGGATTATTTAAGTATTGAAACAAATATTAATTTTACTTATAGTAAAAGATGGACTTTTAGTTATAAATGGAGAATGCAACAATCATATATTGTAAAAAATTATCACATGACACAAGGGTATAGTGCCTTGGTTGTATCATTTAGTATTATATCAAAAGACAAAGCTATTAAACTAAAATAAAGTTTATTAATTGAATAACGTTAAACTAATGAATATATTTAGAATACTATATAAGGTTTTAATAATATCATTAACTCTATTTTTTATAAGTAGTTGTGAAAGGATTTTTATGGAAGCTAATCCGGAAACTACAAATACTGCTATTTATGAAGAGTATTGGAATATTATAAGTGAAAAATATGCAATGTGGAATAATCCTGATAAAAATTTAAATAAAGAAGATATTCATAATTTTACATCAGGGTTAGTTAATGAATCATTATCCCAAGACTCCCTATTTAATATATTTGCATATATTATTTTACAATTAAAAGATGGTCATACTTGGATTAGCAATGGCGATTCAACAGCAATATATGATATTGAAGCTCTTGATGATATTAATCTTAATCAAGATATTGTAGATAGTATATATCTTAAAAATGATTATAAAACTATAGGTTTACATAATAGATTAAAATATACATTTTTAAATAATGAACAAATAGGTTATATTGAATTAAGAGGTTTTGGCGATGAATATTTAGATGAAGAAGTTGATAAAATGCTTAATTATTTTTCTAAAACTAAAGGTATAATATTTGATGTTAGAGAAAATGGTGGTGGGGATCCATTTATGGCAACACTTTTTGCAAGACATTTTACCAATAAAAAGTATTTTATTGGTAATGAATATTTCAAAACAGGTCCTGGAATTAATGATTTTAGTGCATCAAAATTATATATAATTCCGGCAGAAGGTGTTAAATATACAAAGCCAGTTATGATACTTACAAATAGATTATGTTTTAGTGCAACAACAAGTTTTATTTATAGTATGGATGTTTTACCAAATGTTAAAAAAATAGGAAGAAGAACCGGTGGTGGTAGTGGTAGTACTGCTGATGGTTTTTTAGCAAACGGATGGCATTGGCAAATGTCAACAAGTGAGTTTATTGACTTAAATGGTAAGCATCTTGATAATGGTATTGACCCTGATATTAATGTTAAAATTGATACTTTAGATTCTTCTAAAGATGAGATTATTGAACGTGCAATTAAAGAAATTTTAAATTAAAGTGTAGTTGTATAAAATTAACTGATTTGACTCCAATTAAATTCATATTTCCATTTTTGTTCTATTTGTTTTTTTAATATGTAATTTTCGGAAGATTCTAATTTACGATCTATAGATAATATATCCTCTGCAATATTTCTAGCAAATTGAAGTATCTGAGAATCTTTAGCAAGATTAGCTATTTTTAGATTTAAAGGGATACCGCTTTGTTGCGTACCTTCTAAATCTCCCGGACCTCTTAATTTTAAATCAACTTCAGATATTTCAAAACCATCATTTGTGTTAACCATAGCCTCTATGCGAGTACGAGCCTCTGATGTTAATTTATGTCCGGTCATTAATATGCAGTAACTTTGGTCTGCTCCTCTACCAACTCTTCCTCTTAGTTGATGTAATTGAGATAATCCAAATCTTTCTGCACTTTCTATAACCATTACTGTTGCATTTGGTACATTTACTCCAACTTCAATAACTGTTGTTGCTATCATTATTTGTGTTTGTTTTTTTACAAATAAATCCATTGCTTTATTTTTCTCTTCCGGTTTCATTTTACCATGAACAACACTAATTGAATATTGAGGAGGAGGAAATGCTCTGGATATACTTTCCAGTCCATCTTCTAAATCTTTGTAATCCATTGATTCAGATTCTTTTATAAGAGGATATACTATATATATTTGTTGTCCTTTTGCTATTTGTTCTTTAATAAAACCAAATAATCTTAATCTTTTAGAGTCATAATAATGTGCTGTTTTTATAGGCTTTCGTCCTGGAGGAAGTTCGTCTATAACAGAAATATCTAAATCACCATATAATGTCATTGCTAGGGTTCTTGGGATTGGTGTTGCTGTCATAACTAATATATGTGGTGGTTTAGTGTTTTTATTCCATAGTTTGGCTCTTTGTGCAACTCCAAAGCGATGTTGTTCGTCTATAATTACAATACCTAAGTTATTAAATTTTACGGTGTCTTCAATTAAAGCATGAGTTCCTATTAATATATGAATTTTACCATCTAATAAATTTTTATGTATGAGTGTTCTTTGTTTTTGTTTAGTAGAACCGGTTAATAATTCTATTGTTATATCTAAATGTTCTACCATCTCAGATATTGTTTTAAGGTGTTGTGTTGCAAGTATTTCTGTTGGAGCCATTAGGCAGGCCTGAAAATTATTATCTAAAGCAAGAATCATAGACATTAATGCTACTAATGTTTTACCACTACCAACATCGCCTTGCAATAAGCGATTCATTTGTTTACTTGTTTTTACATCAGCTCTAATTTCTTTTAATACTCTTTTTTGAGCATTTGTAAGGTCAAATGGTATATGATTTTTATAAAAATTATTAAATAAATCACCCACTTTAGAGAATACAAATCCTTCATTATGGTCTTTTTGAAAATGTTTTATTCTAAGTAATTTTAATTGTATGTAGAATAATTCTTCAAACTTTAATCTAAATTGTGCTTTTTGTAATAATTCAGTATTTAATGGGATGTGTATATTAAATAATGCCTCATTAATATTGAGTAGATTATATTTTTTTAATATATATGCTGGTAATGTTTCTGTAATTTTCCCTTTTAATATTTGTAGTAATGATATCTGAATGTTATGAATAGCTTTAGAGTTAAGGTATTTAGCTTTCATTTTTTCAGTAGTATTATACAGTGGTTGTAATTTATATGTTTGTTGATTTTTTATGTTATTTACTTCATTAAATTCGGGGTGAGTAAAATTTATTTTATTATTAAATAGTGTGGGATTTCCGAATATTATATATTCTGTATTTAATTTTAGTTTGTTTTTTACCCATTTAATACCTTTAAACCATACAAGTTTTACGTAATAGTTATTTTCGTCAGATAGGGTTGCAGATAATCTCTGTTTACGTCCTTCTCCTAAAGTTTCAATATGTGTTATTTTACCTTTTACTTGAATTAGGTTCATATTTCCGGTAAGCTCTTTTATTGAGTATACTTTTGTTTTATCGAGGTATTTATAAGGAAAATAATATATTAGGTCTTTATATGTTTTTATTTTCAATTCACTTGCAAGCATATTTGCTCTTTGAGAGCCAACTCCTTTTAAATATGTTATATCTTCGTCTAAGATTGTTTGCATATTTTATACTTTACAGATGTTTTAGTAGTTTATTTGCACATATTAAAGCTCCGTCAAAATCGTAATCATTAAAAGCTTTTTCTATATCACTAATTTCTATATTGTATTTATTAATACCATTTAGTGTTTTTATTTCTTTTAATTTTAATTCGGTATCCATATCATTATCTTTTATAAGAGCAATAAGTTCTTTTAATAGTTGTTTAATTTTATTATTATCAATAAGCTTATTATTATTATTATTATTTATTGTTTGAACATCATTTAATGTTTGTTTATAACCATGTATATCATTTAATACGTTATTTAATACTATTGAATATTTATCTAATAAAGTTTCAATATTGTTATTAGAATTGTTCTTTAGTGTGGTTTCAATTTCTTTTGTTGCTTCAAATAATTCTATAGCTCCAATATTGCCTGAAACACCTTTTATTGTATGTATTAGTTTAAGAGCATTTTCAGAGTTATTTGTTTTGTATGATTTTTTTAGTTGTTCGATTAAGTTAATATTATTATTGTAAAATTTTAGTAATAATTTTTGATATAGTTCTTTGTTATTATTAACTCTGTTTAATCCGTCTTTAGTATTAATATTTTTTAATAGTGGTATTTTAATATTTGAATTATTATTATTGATAGGTTCTTGTATTTTTCTTTTGCCGGGTTTTATCCATTTTATAAGGGCTTTAATTATATGTTTAGGGTTTATTGGTTTTGCAATAAAATCATTCATTCCGGCATCAATACATTTTTCTTTAACTTCACCCATAACATCAGCTGTCATTGCAATTATAGGTGTTTTGTTGTTGTTGTCTCTTATTATATAAGATGCTTCTATACCATCCATTATAGGCATCTGTAAATCCATAAATATTAAATCATAATTATGTGTTTGAGTTTTTTCTACAGCTTCTTTTCCGTTTTGAGCAATATCAACAGATAGTTTATAAGACTCTAATAGTTCTCCTGCAACTTGTTGGTTTATTTCATTGTCTTCTACTAATAATATAGAAGCACCTTTAATATTTTCAAGTTCTTCTATTGTTTCATTATTATGTTTATTTTTTATTGAACGTATTTGTGTGTTTTTGCCAAAAACTTGCATTATTGTATCAAAAACAGAAGAGTTACTAATTGGTTTTGTTAATGTGCCGGATATTTTAAGTTTTTCTATTTTATTAGTTATGTTATCTTTTTCATAAGCACTAATCATTATAATAGATGGAATCTGATTTATTTTATTTATCTCTTCAATAACATTAATACCATTAATTTCAGGCATATCCATATCTGTTATTATTAGTTTAAATTTATTTTTTTTGTTATTTTTAATTTGCTCTATAGCCTCTTTACCGGAATTAACAGCGGTAACATTAAATGATAAATATTTAAGTATTTGAGTAAGAATGTTTAATGATGTTTTATTATCATCACAAACAAGTATATTCATATTTCTTAAATCAATAGTAGGATTTAGTTTAATTGTATTTTGTTTTTTTTGTTTTTTTATATTTACAGTAAAGAAGAAGGTGCTTCCTTTACCAAATTCACTTTCAATCCATATTTTTCCACCCATTAAGTTCGTTAATGTTTTACTTATGGCTAAACCTAAACCGGTACCACCAAATTTTCGAGTTGTACTACTATCTGCTTGAGAGAATGATTCAAAAAGTTTGTTTATATGTTCGTCCTTTATACCAATACCGGTATCTTTAACAGAGAATAGTATTGTAATATTATCTTTGTTTTCTTTATGTAGTTTTGCTGAAATTAGTATTTCACCAGTATTTGTAAATTTAATAGCATTGTTGCCTAAATTTATAAGTATTTGACTTAATCTTAAAGGGTCTCCTATTAATAGAAGAGGTATATTTTGATCTAGGTTAAATATTAATTCAAGATTTTTTTCGTGAGCTTTATATGTTATAATTGTTGCAACATCAAAGAAAACTTTTTCAAGATTAAAATTAGAATTTTCTATTTCTAATTTACCTGCTTCTATTTTAGAAAAGTCTAAAATATCATTAATTATTCCAAGTAAAGATTGCCCAGATGATTGTATTTTGTATATATAATCAAATTGTTGTGGATTTAAATTTGTTTTAAGAGCAAGGTAACTTAATCCAATAATAGCATTCATAGGTGTGCGTATTTCGTGGCTCATACTTGCTAAGAAATCACTTTTAGCTTTTGTTGCAGCTTCAGCAGTTTCTTTAGCTTTAGCTAATTCTTTTTGAGTTAAAACTGTTTCTGTAATATCTTGAGCAACACCGTACATAAATTTAGGGTTATTATTGTCATCTCTAATTATATCTCCTACAGATTTAATCCAAATAATTTTACCATCTATTGGTCTTTTGTATGGATATATTATATTGTATTTTTCTATTTCACCATTAATAGTACTATTATATATTTTTTTTATGTTTAAAGCTGTTTTTTTATTTATTTCTAATATTCTTAAAAACCACTCTTTATTCAGATATTTCCATTCTTCTGTAGGTTGTTCTCCAAAAATTTGAGCAGTTTTTTCAGATAAAAAATAATATTCGGGAGTAGAATAATCAATATGCCAAAATCCTGATTTAGATAATGTTAGGGCATTATTTGAAAGCATATTTATTTTTAGTATTTCGGCTTCAGCTTTTTTTCGTTTTGTTATATCAGAAAAAGTAACAACAGAGCCTATTATTTTATTATCTTTTTTTATTGGTGTTGCGGAGTATTCTACATTTATAAAAGATCCATCTTTTTTCCATAAAACTTCATTGTCTATTCTACTAGTTTTACCTTTAGTAAAAGCGTGATTCATAGGACAATCATCTTCATTATAAAAATCTTTATTTGGTTTATGATGATGGAATAGTGTATGTGCATTTTCTCCTATTAGTTCTTTTTTTGAAAATCCAAGTATCTTTTTTATTGCATTATTTATAAAAATAATTTTCCCTTTTTCATCTGTTCCAAATATACCTTCACTTGTTGAATTTAGTAGCAATCTTATTTTTTCTTCATTCTCTTTAATTTTATTTTCAGCTTCTTTTCTTGTTGTAAGGTCGTGCCATATAGCAAGTGTTGCATTTTTATTTTCTAATGTAATAGGTGTTAGACTAACTTCTGTAGGAAATATTTCTTGTGTATTTATTTTGTTATGAAACCATTCGAATTTACTAATACCTGTTTGTGCAGAGGTGTTTTTTAGTTCTTTTAATTTTTCAGATGATTTAGAACCGTCGGGTTGATATTCCGGATAGAATTTAGAAAAGTCTAAAGATAAAATTTGCTGTTTAGTATTACATCCAAATAAAGATAGAGTAGCATTATTACAATCAATAATTCCATTATCATCTATTACAGCAATAGCATCAGTAGAACTTTCAAAAATCACTTTAAATTGCATTAAACTTTGTTTAGATTTTTTATTTTCTCTTCGTACTATTATTTGAAATATAATTAAAAATATTGCAGTTAATATAATTGTACTTGCTAATAATATATATGTTATTTTTAATGAATTATAGTATGGTTTTAGTGCTTCATCTCTATCAACTTCGGTAATAAACCCTATTCCAAGTTTATCGTCCCATAACCAAGCACCCATAACATCGACACCTCTGTAATCAATATATCCATCGGTTTTAAATCCAGATTTTTTATTGTGCAATTGTTGTGCTGCGTAAGTTAGAGAACATTTATTTACAGTATCTTTTTGTGTTAAATTGCATATTTTTATGTTTAATAAACTTTTATCGGTTTTATTAAGTAGTCCTATTTTTTTTAATTCATTATCAAAGCGACTTTCTGTTATCATTATACCTTTTTCATTAATAAGGTATGTTTCTCCAGATGATTTAAATTGACCAGTTCCTGCAATTAATGAAAAAGATAAAAATGGGTCTAATTTAATACATAATACAGCAATAGAACTGTCGTCTTTATTTTTAATGGGAGCTGTAATGAAAATAAAAGGGTTATTTTTATTATCTAAGTATATGGGTGGTATAAATTGTTTTTCACCCATAAACGATTTCTGAAGACGTTTTTTGTACTCATATTTTATAATATTAGTGTCTCCTATTAGGTTGCTTTCTGTTGATATTATATTTATATAATTTTCATCTATTATATAGGCATCAATAATATTATGTCTACTTAATCTGTTTTCAAAATAGTTTAATATATTTTTTTTAGCATTAATATTATTTTTTGATTTTATTATTTTTCTAGTATTACTTACAATAGTTGAAGATGTACTCCATTCATTAATATGATCAAAATATCTTTTAGCCCACACTTTTTTTATAGCAGTATGAGTTGAAATTAGTGTAAATTCTATAGATTTACCGGTATCTTCTTCTACATAATTTTTGTATTTCTTTAATAATGAAACGGTTATTGATATTATTATTGTAAAAAATAAAACAAGAGATACAATAATTAATATCTTTAACCTAGTTCTTGACATTTCATATTCTACATTGTTATTCATAAAAAGTATTTTAATTATGTATTTGCATTTTCTGTTTTTATTAAATTTTAATACCGAATAGTATAATGTCATCAACTTGTTCTTCTTCTTTTTTCCATTCATTTAAAAAATTAATGAATATATCTTTTTGTTTATTCATATCATTATTAGTATTGTTTGTCATTAATTCAACAAAACGTTTATTTCCTATTTTTTTATTTTTTTCTCCACCAAACTGGTCAGAGTATCCATCAGAGAACATATATATAGTATCTTCTTTTTTTATATCTATTTTGTTATTGTTAAATGGTGTCATTTTAGGATAAAGAGATACGGGCATACTATCTGCTTTTATTTTTGTAGCATTGTTATCTCTCACTAAATATATATGATTTTTTGCTCCAGCAAATTCCATTGTATTATTTTTTTTATCAATAGATATTATAGATACATCCATTCCATCTTGAACTTCGTCTTTAGAATCTTGATTAAGTGATTTTATAATCATATCTCTTAGTTTATTTAATATTGTGGCAGGATTAGAGATATTATCCCTATTTACAATTTCATTTAAAAAAGCAGTACCAAACATACTCATAAAAGCCCCAGGAACACCGTGTCCTGTACAGTCTGCTATGATAATAACAATTTTATCGTTAACTTCTTTAATCCAATAAAAATCGCCACTAACAATATCTTTAGGCATAAATAGTATAAAATAATTATTTAATATTTTATCTAAATAATCTTTGTTGGGTAAACTTGCAAACTGGAGGCGTTTAGCATAATTTATACTATCTGTAATAAGTCTGTTTTTTGATTCAATCTCTTTTAGATATTTATTTATATCATCATAAGATTTTTTTAAAGCAAGTTGTGTTGATACACGGCTTTTTAATTCACTAATATTAAAAGGTTTGGTAACATAATCAATAGCACCGGTGTTAAATCCTTTAACAATACTGTCGGTATCAGTTTTAGATGTTATAAAAATAATAGGAATATGCTTTGTTTCTTGTTGTGATTTTAATATACGACAAGTTTCATACCCATCTATTCCCGGCATAACAATATCTAATAAAATTAAATCTGGTTGTTTGTTTGTTGCTATTTCTATAGCTTTTTCACCATTTAAGGCTATTAATCTACTATATTCAGATAATGCGGAATTTAATATGTCAATATTTTCAGTAGTATCATCAACCAAAAGAATCTTAAATTTATGAGTATTATTCATTATTATTCAATTTTTTTGTGAAAAGTTAAGTATTTATTTTAAAAACATTAATAATAATCGGTATAATTTAATGTAAATACAAACTTATTTAAGTTATGTTTATATAAAAATAGTATTACAATTTATTTTAACAAAGTTTGAAAAGTCAAAATAAATTATAACTTTGTAATTGTAGTGTAGGATATTAACCCCAAAATTTATTTTATGAGACAACTAAAAATTACAAAGCAGGTTACAAATAGAGAAACACGTTCTTTAGATAAATATTTACACGAGATAGGCAAAGAGGCATTGCTTACGGCAGAAGAAGAGGTAGATTTAGCTCGTCGTATAAAAAAAGGAGATGAAGTGGCTTTAAATAAATTAATAAAAGGTAATCTTAGATTTGTTGTTTCAGTTTCAAAACAGTATCAGAATCAAGGATTAACATTACCTGATTTGATTAACGAAGGTAATTTAGGTCTGATAAAAGCAGCACAACGATTTGATGAAACAAGAGGATTTAAATTTATATCGTATGCTGTTTGGTGGATTAGACAGTCTATATTACAATCTTTAGCAGAACAATCAAGAATAGTAAGATTACCCCTTAATAAAATAGGAAGTATAAATAAAATAAATAAAACATTATCTAAATTGGAACAGGAGTTTGAGAGAGAGCCAACGGCTGATGAGGTTGCTAAAGTATTGGAGATGAATATTGATGATGTGAAAAAAGCATTACTATCTAGTAATAGGCATGTGTCAATGGACGCTCCTTTAACACAAGGTGAAGAGGGAAGTAGTATGTATGAGGTAATGGCAAATGATGACTTACCATTGCCGGATAATGAGCTTATAAGATCTTCATTAAAAAGAGAGATAGAAAGAACATTATCAACATTGACACATAGAGAAGCAGATATATTAAAATTGTATTTTGGATTAAATGGTAATCAACCACATACTTTAGATGAAATTTGTATTAAATTTGAATTAACAAGAGAGCGTGTTCGTCAAATAAAAGAAAAAGCTATAAGAAAATTAAAACAAACATCAAAAAGTAAAAATCTAAAAAATTATTTAGGTTAATTAAACATAAAATTATTTTTATTGTATATTTAATTATAATACAAATATATCCTCTGTATTAAAGTTGCAGAGGATTTTAACATTTATAAAACATAAAAAATGAAACAACCTTTAATATCACCGTCAATACTATCTGCAGATTTTGGATATTTAGCCAATGATATAGAAATGTTAAACAATAGTAATGCCGATTATATACATATAGATGTAATGGATGGAATGTTTGTACCTAATATTTCATTCGGTATTCCTATTATTAAATTTGTTAAAAAACATGCAAAAAAACAGCTTGATATTCACTTAATGATTGAAAATCCGGATAGGTATATAGAGCAATTTATACAAGAGGGGGCAGAGGTGTTAACAGTTCATTATGAGGCTTGTACACATTTGCATAGAACATTACAATCTATAAAAAAACATAATGTTAAAGCTGGGGTATCATTAAACCCACATACCCCTATTAATGTATTAGATGATATAATTAAAGATATTGATTTGGTTTTAATAATGTCTGTTAATCCGGGATTTGGTGGACAAACATTTATTGAAAATTCATACGATAAAATTAAGAAGTTAAAAGAATTAATTAAACAAACAGGGTCTAATGCTGTTATAGAAGTTGATGGAGGTGTTAATTTTGATAATTATAAAAAATTAGTACAAGCAGGTGTTGATATATTAGTTGCAGGAAGTACTGTCTTTTCTTCAGATAATCCATCAAAGACTATTGAAAAGCTTAAAAATATTTAAAATATAATTTATGAAGAATATTATTAAAATTGTTGTGTTTATTTTATTACTGGTGAATACTGTTCAAGCAGAGGGTATAAGGCAAAAATATAAAGAGAATCAAAATATAAAACATAAGTATAAAGAAGCCGAAAGTTATTTAGATGATGAAAATTATGAAGAAGCATTAATTATTTTTCAAGAATTATTATCAAGAGATACATTAAATGCAAATATAAACTATAAAATAGGTTTGTGTTATTTGAATATTTCAGCACAAGAAAAAAAATCTATAAAATATCTAGAATTAGCATCAAAAAATATATCATTAAAAAATAGTAGTGATAAATTTAAAGAAAAAACAGTTCCAATAGATGTTCTTTTTTATTTAGGGAAGGCTTACCATCTTAATTATGAGTTAGATAAGGCTGAAATGGCATTTGTTGAATTTAAAAACAAATTAAATAAGAATGATAAAAGGTTAAAATCAAAGGTTGATTACGAATTAAGAACCTGTGAAACAACAAGATTGTTAATGAAAACGCCTATAAATATAAAAATTGAAAATTTAGGTAGTTCTATAAATACAAAATACGACGAGCATAGTCCAATAATATCAGCAGATAATAAGTCTCTTATATTTACATCTAAAAGAGAAGGTAATACCGGAGGTAGGCAAAGTTTTGATGGTCAGTATTTTGAGGATATATACATAAGTTATTTTGATGGAAAAAAGTTTTCTAAAGCAGAGAAAATAAGTTCAAATATTAATACAGATGGTCATGATGCTTGTTCTGCATTATCTCATGATGGTAAACAGTTATTAATATTTAGAAGTAAAGGTGATGGAGGATTATTTATAAGTGAAAATAACAATAATACATGGTCAAAGCCTAAAAAACTTCCCGGACATATTAATTCTATTTATAGAGAAACATCTGCTTGTTTTTCAAAAGATGGTGAAACAATATATTTCACATCGGATAGAGACGGTGGGTATGGTGGTTTGGATATATATAAAACAACAAGGTTAAGAAATGGAAGATGGAGTAAGGTTAAAAATATGGGGCCAAAAATAAATACAAAATACGACGAAGAATCTCCATATGAGAGTCAAACAGGTAACCATTTTTTCTTTGCTTCAAAGGGACATAATACAATGGGAGGTTATGATATTTTTATTTGTGCTAAAAACCAAAATGGAGAATGGGGTAGCCCTAAAAATGTAGGTTATCCTGTTAATACACCTTATAATCAAATATTTGAAACATCTACAGCAGATTCTAAAATATTTTATATAGCATCTAATACATATAAAGGCTATGGTAGAAGTGATATATTTAGAATAATATTACCAGATAATCATATAAAAAATGTAGTTGAGCAAAAAGTTATTGTTAATAATATACAACAAAAAGAGAATAATAGGCAAAAGGTAGAACAGCCTGTTAAAGTACAATATACTAAGAAAACAGTAGATACACTTAAAAAAACAAATATAGAGGTCGATACAATAATAGAAATAACACAAAAGAATATAATAATAGATAATCAAAGTACAAATAATATAGTATTATCTGATAATAATATTAACAGTATACATTCTTTATGTTTATTGATACTTTTTATTATAGGTAGTTTATTTATAATTATATATTGGATAGCAATATATAATAAAGAAAAAAACAGGTAAAATATTATTTAAATTAATATCTTTGTATCCATTTTTGGGGTTGATTTGGTTTTGACTGCAAGATGAGGTTCTATGTAAGCATGCTGGGCGTTGTGAAGCCGGCCCATAAATCCCGGACACAAACTTTATAATTGGCGAAAATAACTTTGCTCTTGCTGCATAACCGAAGTTTAGTAGGTTAAGCTTAATCCATTCTCTAGGAGATAGGACAAGACATCTCCCGAAAGTTGCTTTTCTGAGACTAATCGAACAGGAGGTGCTATAAATTCAGAAATAGTCTTAATAAAGCTTCGGTATTAAGATAAATTTAAGAAGCTAAGGTATTAGTCGGTGGCTTTGATCCAGCTAATATTCGAAAATTAAGTCAAAGCTAAGCATGTAGAAAGCGTATAGCTTCCTTGTTTGGACCCGGGTTCGAGTCCCGGCAGCTCCACTGAAATAATAATAAAAAATACTAAAAGCCTCTA
>Ga0256827_10001818_pt1 | contig 13789 bp, 11 predicted proteins | sample CV84metaG_FD_185977 | JGI IMG/M metagenome (GOLD analysis project Ga0256827, IMG submission 185977) | Hydrothermal vent microbial communities from East Pacific Rise, Pacific Ocean - CV84 | ecosystem: Environmental > Aquatic > Marine > Hydrothermal vents | place: Pacific Ocean: East Pacific Rise... | reverse complement strand
GTAGAGATACAAGAGATAATAGAAACAGTGATATAAGAAATAATATATCCGATGACTATTACAGTGATGAAAAAAAGCTATTCCCCTCAAAAAAAACTATAATCTTATATGACCCTCAAGATATGACTAAAGAGAAGGAAGTTACGATTGTTACTTTTAAATATAATAGTAAAAATTTACGAATAGAAGAGAATAGAATAACGCGTGAGTATAATACAGATAAAATTACATTTACGCTTAATACAAAAATTTCTTATGACAATCAAGATAGATATATTGGTGCTAAAAGTATTCAAGAAGATTTTATTCCAAATCAACCTAAGAAGACTGTGCATAGCCATACAAAAATCAAATATAAAGACGACAAAATTGTAGAAGAGTACCGTTATCGTGAAGGAGTATTATTCACTAAAGTAATTGTTACAGAGTGGGATGGAGACAAGCCAACAAAACGACAAGCTATTTTTTATTCTGAAGATGGCGAGGAGAAATTGATCACTACAGAAGTCATTACTTATGAGGGAAGAGATATTATTTACTCAAAAGTATCTGGAAGTGGAAGAGAAGGAAGTGAAAAATATACAACTACAATCGAAACTGATAGAGTTTTTGATGACAAAAAAATGCCTGATTCGAATGATTTCAACCACAAGTATTATACCTCTTGTTGGAGTGGAACAAACAATATAATAAGTGAAACTGTTGTCACTTCATATAACTCTTCTAGTGCAAAAATCAAGTCAATAAATAGGACAGAACAAAAGTTAAAATATAATGAAGATGATATGCTTATTGAAAAAGAAGAGCATAGGTATGATAGTAGCGATGTCGATTTGTCGCTAACAAAAACAACCAAAGCCCAAGACAACTCTCAGGATTATGTATTCCGATGGAAAACCACTATTGAATATGTAGAGAGGTAAATCTACTATGTAGATACATAGATCAACCCCTACATGTCGCATAGGTGAAAAGGTGGTTTTAGGAGATTTAAACATTATTTGAGTATGTTATAATAGATCTAGCCAAATAAGGAAAATCATGAAAAGGTGTTTGACCCCTCATAAAAAATATATTTTAACGACTCTCATAGCTCCAATTTTTGTTGTGGCTCTACTTGTTTTAGTAAGTCAATTTGAATCTTTGGAGTTTTTGTCATCTCTCTTTTTTTTCATTACTTTTGTGAGTTTAATATCATTGATCATCTATTCAACCTCTATCTCTTGTCCCAAATGCGATCAAAAAATAGCCTGTAACAAAGATGGCTACTGTTTCGCACACTTTGACCTTAGTGCATTAAATGGGATTGTATGGCATCACTGCAAACGGTGCGATTATGATTTGAGTCAATGTGAAGAGGAGACCGACAGATAAACGGATTAATATATCCATGGGTTGACACATAGGTTAAACAATTTCAACAACAAATCCAACCCGTAGGGGCAACCTCCGTGTCTGCTCATTATTCGCATACAACCAAATCTATTCGTTCAACGGTAGAGTGTTTTCCCACGAAAACACCATCAAAATAATAAAAAAGGTGTTGTGAGGCACAACTACAAATCCCTTATTGCATAAACTCGTAGGTGTGACCATGTCACACGACAAAACCAAACAGGCATAATTTGAAAATTAATAATTTTTTGAACATTTAAAATATCCATTTAATTTAAATTGGGATTAGGTGTGTGACACGGTCACACCTACGGAAAAAATCCCTTATCGCATAAATGCAGTCAGGTCATAAGTTTAATGGGTTTGAGAAATTTGAGGAAGGAACGTTTCAATCCCTTATCGCATAAATGCAGTCAGGTCATAGAGTTTAATGCGTATATCACTATTCCTTATGGAGTGTTTCAATCCCTTATCGCATAAATGCAGTCAGGTCATAGCTTATATTGTGGGAAACTACCACAATAAGCGAAACATTCAATCTACTTAACAGTAAGATTTTATGGAACTTTGCAAAAAAGTTCGCAAATCTAAGAAAAATTATACACCAACTTAGCATGTTTTTTTCTTAATGTAGGGGCGACCTCCGTGTCTGCCCATTATTTGCATAAAACAACATTTATTATCTCAAAATTCATTATTTTTAGGTTATTGATTTATCGTTTTTTTGACATATTAACATATTGGTATATCAGGCATTGGATCGGCACGGAGGCACGACCCCTACATGTCGCATAGGTTAAAACAGTGTCAAAACCAAACCCCAAAAACTACCACGCCCAAAAAACACCCCACATACTTAAAATATCACTTTGTGAAAAGAGGATACTTAAAAACTCTCTTAAGAAAAGGGGAGGTTTTGGTATAATCGTGTTAAAAAGGAGTTGTGGTTTTGGAAGAGAGAGAAGAGAATTTAGTAAAACAAGTTTGCAAAGAGTATAACTTAACAGTAAATCAATTATCAGAAAAATTAGATATACCAAAAGGAACAGTTGGAAGGTGGGGTTCGTCTCAAAATATACCAAAAACAGCAGAACTTGCTTTGAAATTAATGATTGAAAACAAGAAATTAAAAGATAAACTCATGAATATAAATGAATTTAAAGAATCTCTTAAAGATTTCATATTTGACAAAAAATATCTATAGTTATTTCATAATCGAAAAAAAATACCAAAATACTTTGTAATTTTTTCATTTTACGCTACAATGCCGAATATAAAAAAACATAAGGCAACAAAAATGGAACTAGAACCGATAGATAACCCAATAGTCATCCACCCTCATCTTTTGCAACGGTTTCTAAAGCATGGTAAAGATTATGCTAACCTCTTAGCCCTCTATAGTTTTTATATCTATCACGCTCAACTCCAAAAGACAAATCAACCTCTAGTTACAGATGAATTTACACGAAAAGGGATGAACTGGGCGATAGATCGGGTTAAGAAAACCAAGAAAATACTCAAAGAGATGAAGCTTATAGAGGTAGTTCAGAAGAGAAAATTCTACTATGTTCACCTTTTTTTTATATATACCAAGAGGAAGATTGGCGAGATTCTTGGGAACTGCAAGGAGTCGGAGGCTTTAGCCCCGAATGAGCCAAAAAAAGAGTCTAAAAAGGAGGTAACGAGGCTAAAGCTATCTACTCCGATTTTGACCAAGTGGATTGAGTATTGTGATAAAAATAGTATCAAGTACAATAAAAACAATCTGAAATATTGGGAGAAAAAGCTAGATAAACGACTCTCGATAGATCAACAAAATGCTATATATAATGCCATAAATCACAAATGGAAAGATTTCTATTTGGTCTCTATCAAAGAGTCACAGTATCATAAGTTTTTGGGTAGAAGTCTAATGATGGATAAGGATTGTGATACCTTGCTAGATATTGGATATAGAGATACCAAATATATCTATCAGTTTAAAAATATAAAAGTCACTACTACAGCCACACCATTTGAGATTTTTGATAGGTATGGGTATGAGAGAGCAGAGGTGAAGTCTGCTCCTATTGTCTCTATGGTAAAGGATCGGATTATGGGAGTGGTAAGGAGGTTTTAGAGATAAACCCCTCTCTTACAAAGCAGAGTATAGTCACAATATTGACATCTACTCACATCTTCGCATCTCTCACAGATGACTGAATTCATAGCTTTTATCTCTGAGATCAGATCGTAGAGTAGAGCTGTCTTCTCCTCTAGCTCTGTGATTGGTGTTATCTTGCCTCCTGCAAAGAGTTCTACAAATGCTAGGTCTATGTTTTGGTACTTCTCTTTGAGTAGTTCGTGGTATATACTCATCTGAAAATCAGTCAGTTTCTCTAGGTTTTTGGTACGGTTTGCTTCTATGATTGAGCCACTTTTGTAGTCTAGTATTAGGGTGTGGGTGGTCTCTTGGTCTATACGATCTACTACACCTTTGAAGTTTATACCACCTATTGAGCCTATGATATGCTTCTCTCTCTCTACTACTCTCCATCCTGAGCCAAAGTGAGATATTTGATTCTCTATAAACTTACGCATTTTGGATCTCCATAGGAGTTTGGAGTAGGCGATCTTTGGGGAGGAGGTCTCTAGTAGCTTGTCTAGTAGCCTGTTCATACTATTTGTCATCTCCTCTACACTCTCAAAGTAGCTTCTCTCTTTGAATAGATGCTCTAGTAGTTTGTGTAGAAATGCACCCTCGTTGAGCTGATCATCCTCTTTTGGTTTTAGCTTTTGATTGTAGATGTAGTAGTATTTTCGCTTACAGGTCAAAAAGGTCTTTAGTCTAGTAGCTGACCAAGTGGTCTGTGTCGCGTCAAAGCTCTCTATGATAGGATCACTATCCTCTACGATCTGACTTGGTTGATCATATAGTAGTGCTAGATTTGCCTCTCGATGCTCTCCTAGACCTAGCCCCAACTCATATAGATAGGAGGCGGGGACTTTGTTGTTGCTCGTACTGTATATGATAACAGACTCTTTTGACTGCTCCAAGAGGCGTTTATAAAACTGCTTCTGTAGAGCCTCTCTATCGTTTTTGGTAGGGAGGTTGGCAAACTTGCGAATTGAGGAGTTGAGAAAGGCATCTTTGGCAGGGATAGCAGGGACAACACCATCATTGAAATCCACAATCACCACACCCTCAAATGAAACACCCCGTGTCTCCAACGCACCCATGACGGTGATCTTGCCTCCTCGGACATCATCTAGGCTCAGTTTGCTGAGTCGTTTGAGCCACAAAAAGAGCCAACTCTTGATACTCATGGTCTCTTTGGAGAAGACTAGTTTGAAATTCAATAGACTCTCCTCTACAACAGCTCGTTTTAGATCGAGATCAAAAACAGCCATAATCTCAAAAAACTGCTCAACCCCAAGCTCTAGTGAGGCGTTTATCTCGTTTAGCTTCTCTCTCTCTATATCATACTTTTTGAGTAGAAATATAGACTCATCGGAGAAGCTCTGCCAATACTGATAGATAGCATCTAGCCGTTTATAGGCTTTTGTCTTCTCATAATCAGACCCCATAGCTAGGTTGAAGTTGTTGAGTCTGTCGTATAGTGCGAGACTCTCTTTGAAGCTCTCATCAGGGAGGATTATCACAATATTATCAGGAGATATTCCCCTCTCTACCATACCTTGTACCGACTCTAACAGGAGAGGTATCTGAGCAAATTTCTCCTCTACAGAAAATACCTTTGCATCTATTTTGAGATGGTTTTTTTGACTAGAGAGGAGCTTTTTGCTCTGTAGATCAAAGGAGAGAAAAGAGTCCTCATCCAACCCCTCCATACCCATCTCTTCAAATCTCTCTACTACCTTTTTGTTGAACTTACTGCTCTGCATATGTATGATAAATGGTTTGGATTTGGCTATCTTTTCGATGATAGAGAGTTCAAAACGGCTTAGATACCCCTCAAGATGAAGCTCAAACCGATCATACCCATCTATGAAGCCGTGGTTTAACTCATAGTTATGAGGGATAAATACTCTATCGGTCAACCCCTTTTGCATCAATAGCTCTTTGTAGTTGGATAGTAGCTCTTCTAGGATCTCTATATGCTCTGCAAACTCCACATAAGCATCACCATCGATCAGATCATCAAAGCTTATCTCCTCATGGCTCAACTCTTCAAAAAACTTTAAAATGGAGTCACTCTTGGTAAAAAATCTAACTAGTTCATGGTTGATTTTGAGACCTTCAAAGGCTTTAAATGTTGCCGACTCATGCAAAAAAAGTATCCTCTGTAGGCTATCTACCATAGTCAATTTGGGCAGAAGTATAGCACGAGTTTCAAACTCATCAATACGCATAAGTGTAGGGAGAAGAGCATTTTGCTCTTTTAGATTTTGTCGCTCATTACGAATAGCTCTGGAGGTAGGATAGATGTGTAAAGTTTTCATAAGAGGAAGTATAACATGAGAAGCACAAAGAGAGTATATTTTTATACTCTCTTCTCTATATATTTAGATAGAATAATTAGTTATCGATAACACACTTTGGGTGTCCATTGAAATCATCTCTCCATCGTCTCTCATTCTCATCAGTAGTCTCAGAACAGTCATAATCCATCGCACAAGCTAAGTGTGCTTCATGCTCTCCATTGCCCTCTTCTAATGCCCAGTAGAAGGTATCTTTTTTGAACCCTTCGGGAGATATTTGACCTCCATTGGCATCCCAAACAGCAGTCAACTCTTGCAGATGAGGGAGTCTATACCCTTGGCTACTACACCACTCATTTGCCTCTTGCCAAGTAAAGTAACCATCTGGTTCTGTTTTGAGCCATTTGATACCTGCTATCTCTTGGGTATCACCATTATTAGATTCATTACTATTGGAACTATCTTGTTCTTGCTTGATAGCTTCTGCCTCAGCATCTGTTATCAACAACTCTGTAGATAAAGGATTCAAGACATTATTGATACAGGTCTCATCTCCATTACAAGCATTCATCGCATTTGGAACTAAATCTCTAATTCCATTAGAGAGAAGCTCTGTAGCCATCTCTTTGATATTAGCATTCATTGTTTGAGTAGCAGTTAGACCTACTTCTCGAAGTTTGTTGATATTGATCTCCAGATCTCTAAGCAACATCTCATAAAACTTATCAACATCACTCATCACTCTAGCGTTTTGAACATCCTCTGTAGTTAGATACTCAGCATCTATCATACTCTCCAAGATAGATAGCTCTTTCTCATTTTGCTTTTTCTCTAGTCCATCAAAAGATAGAGTAAATGCACCAGCATCATAAAATACAGTGGTACTGTCTCTCAATTCAAGCAAGAGAGGGATAGATGGATTATAGGTCTCCAAAAAGTACCTATTCTCTACATCCTCTGTGATCTTTGACCAGACTTGGTCTATATCATCTCTGCTATCGATTGTCACTTTTGCTTGAAGCTCAGCAGATTCACAAAAACCATTTTTGTTCTCATCTTGACAGATATTGACCACTATAGATTGTGGTATACCTACTAGGTTTAATATCCGTTGAAGTAGCTCTTTTGCCTCTTTGCTACTGTCGCTTCCACATGCACTGAACCACATTGTCCCTGCTATAGTAAGCAGTAAAATTAACTTTTTCATATCTTTGCTCCTTATAGTTTAAAGATAAAATCACCATCCTCTAAACTCTCATTTTTGTATTGAGGTTTCTGTTTCTGTTTGGTCTTATCCTCTACATATTTTTTAATATAATCAGCTAGGGTTGTAAATCGGATATAACCCTTTTGATCACTATTGGAATCTAACGCTGTTAGAAGAGCTTGTGTAAATGGAGAGTGACCTGAACCATCCAATACAGGTTGATCATCTCCTGCTGTTAGTATATTGATAGATTTTTGAGATAGAAGCGTTCTAAATATACCCTCTATCTTGCTACTACTATCAGTTGATGCTACAGCGGTTGGTTTGACTCTTATTGATCGACTCTTAGCATCATACTCAACCCGATCAAGGTTTTTATCGTTACTATCTAAAGATTTTTTGGCATACTTAGACTCCATCGCAAGACCTGAGAAACATGAATCTAAGATAATACCAATATGTTTGGCTTTGGTATCCCGTGAGTACATGACAAGTGAGCTGATACTTAGAGCTGATTTGTCATAATACATTACATCTGTTTTGGGACTATTGAGATCAGAGTTGAAATCATATGGCAATATATAACCCTCTCGTACACCGTTGTGTCCAGAGACTCCATCTCCATGTCCTGCAAAGTAGAAGAGTGTTGCATCCTTGGATGTTGAGAGCTGTTTGATCTTTTTTAGTGCATCTAAGATTCTATCTTTTGTGGCATTTTCATTGTATAGTTCTATGACAGAGAAGCCCTTTTTTCTCAAAACTCCTGCTACACTTCTAGCATCTGAGATCGCATTGTTTAGTCTAGGTAGAGAGAGTCGTTTATAGTGATCGATCCCTACTACAATAGCGTACTGTTTTTTGTACCAAGTAGAGAGATCTGTTCCTGTTGGAGTAGGCACAGAAGAGGCACTACGAGAGGAGCTATCTGTAGGGGAGTAGCTACTTTTTATCTGAAATAGTTTGATATTTTTTTTGCCTTCGAGAGCAACAAGAAGATGACCTGATCTGTTGATAGTCACTCCATATCCTCTATCTTTGAGTACGATATTGGTTATATGCTTTCTCTTCTCCAAGTCCCATAGTCTGATGGTCTTATCTTCTGAGATAGATGCCATATAGCTTCTATTGGTAGCTACATCTATATCGGTTACAGTCCCTCTATGCTCATTGAACTCATTTAGAGTGTTACCTTGGTTGTCCTTGAATTTTATGGTGTATTTCCATACAGGAGGGCCATTTCTTTTTCTACTATTACCCTCTGCTGACTCCACCTCTGTTAGTGCTGTTATCGTATAGTCATCAAAAGATTTAGCCTTTTTGATCTTGCCATACTCATTGGAGGGAGCGAGATAGGAGTAGATGCTCTTTTTCTTGGTCACATCCCAAATCTTGGTATTTTGGTCTTTTGCTGTAGAGACTATCTTTCGGTCAAAATCGATAAAAGAGATATTGGTAACATCATCTTGGTGTCCTTCGAGTCTAGCTATCTGTTCACCTGATTTTATATCCCAAATATCGATTACCTTCTCCTCTCCACCACTTGCTATCTTTTTGGTATTAGAGCTAAAAGCGATAGCTAAAGTGTCATCTTTGCTCTCCATACGATGGGTAAGCTTGTAGCTAGATAGATCCCATATCTCGATATATCCATCATCTCCACCACAAGCTAGATATGATCCATCTAGGCTAATATCAAGAGCTTTTATCTCATCATTTTTGCTCTCTATCTTGGCGATAGGTTGGAGATCCATGCTATAGATACTGATGATACTACTATCTCCATAAGCGATAATAGTGCTATTTTTGGGGTTAAATTTGACTCCATAAAGCTTATAATCACTCTGGATAGCATTGATCAGATCATAGCTAAGCTCTCCACCAATAACAGTTAGAGGCTCATCGCTATCAACTGCTTTGGTTGAGCTAGTAGATATACCTTTTGGATTTGGAGAACTATTTTGACAAGCAGTTAGTCCAAAAAGTAATAAAAATAGGGCTAGGAGTTTGATAGAAGGGTTCATTTATCTTCCTTGTTTTAGTTGATAAGATTTTGATTGTAACACAAGTAGATGGCTCTAAAGTGTCATTGTAAACACTGTGAGGGGATAACCCCACAGATAGATGGTTCTCTTTTTAGTCGAAGAAATATGTGAGGTATACATTGACATAAGACTCTGTATAATCCTCAAAATCGATAAATTGAGCACCAACCTCAGGTGTGATCGCAAAATCTTCACTTAGAAACTTATGTGCTGCTAGATAAACCTTTAGACCTGTAGATGAGTAGTCTATATTATCATCATCAGTAAGGTAGTCAGTATAGTAAACTTGTGTCCCTACATAAGGTGTCAAAGTAGGTGTCTTTGCAAAATAGTAGTTGACTCCAGGACCAATCATATAGATAGTATTAGCATCTTGTGTATGGGTAAAAACATCCAACATAACCTCTATATCATCAGTCAAATATCTACCATACTGTCCAAAGAACTGAATCGACTCATCACCCTCATCAGGTATAGAAATTCTTGCACTAGCAGAGACTCTGCTATTACCCTCTTTTACGCCATTTTGTTCAAATGTACCAGCACTACTCAGTGTTGACATAGCCAAGATAGATATAAATGTATTTTTTAAAAATTTCATATTCATAATTAAATTCCTTAATTTTTATTTACTATATTATATACTTTATTTTTTTAAGATAAAATTAATATTATTAAAATATAATAAAAACATAAAAAACTATATTTAATATATTAAATTTAAAAAATCAAAAGGATTATTATGAAGAGATTAAAAAAAGTACTCTCTCTCGTGACACTGCCCCTATTTGTTCTCTCTTTTGGAGGGTGTCTCTCAGGAACAACTCACACCCAATCAAAAGGATTATCGGTAAAAGAGAAGACAACAGGATTTTCAAAAAGTACTACCCAAAAGAGACAAGCTCTAATCGTAGGAGTTGGTGACTATGCCGAAGATGCCCAAGATCTACATGGAATAGAGAGAGATGTCTCCAAGATGAAAAAACTTTTTGAAAGTTGGGGATTTGAGATTACAGTTCTCTATGACAAAGACTCTATGCAGATCGTTGACTACCTAAACAAATACGGCAACTCTCTAAACTCCAATGATACTTTTGCTTTTTATTATAGTGGTCATGGATCACACCAAGCAGATACAAATGGAGATGAATCAGATGGTCAAGATGAGACACTAGTTTTGAGTGATGGAAAAGAGAATGTGCATCTTGTTGATGATATTTTATATGCAAAATTTAACGCCATCAAAGCAAAAAAGATGATCTTTTTTGACTCTTGTCACAGTGGAACTGTCTTTAGAGAACTAAATAAAAAGAGTCAAAAAAAGACAATCTCACCTAAGCTTGTAGGTAAATCTCTCTCCAAAGGTATATCGGTAGACAAAAAAAGTGCAAAGATAGATAGAGATGCCAACTTTGTAGTATTCTCATCATCACAAGATAATGAGGAGTCACTAGCTACACCAACAGGAAGCCTCTTTACCAACTCTTTATATGAGATATTTTTGGATCAAAATTCTCAGGAGAAGTCTCTAGGAGAGATTGGAGATCTCTTGCGACTCAAAGTATCAAACTATGCAAAAGAGACACAAGATACACCTCATCATCCAACCATATCTTTTTCAAAGTCATACTCAAATAGCAATAGACTAAAAGATGTTATCCAAACAAAATCTACCACACCACCTCCTACACAGAGTGCTGTATCAGTAGCAAATGTAGAGGAGAAGACTCTTCAAGATACGCTAGATAATCTAATAGATAACAAAAAGATGAAAAGCATGTCACTAGATTACCAAAAGAGTAGCTACAAGAGTGGTGAGTCGGTTGAGTTTTCATTAGATACAGCTGGAGAAAAAGGCTATCTAACTATCTTTTATGTCGATAGTAATGAGATAACACTTCTCTACCCTAACCCTTTTGTAGAGTCCAGAGAGCTACAAGGAAAATATACATTTCCTAAAGATTTAGCAAATGGAAAATTTGAGCTAGAAGCCTATAAAAACTGTGCGGGATGCCAAGAGGAGAAGACAACTATCTATACTCTACTATCAACAAAACCTATTTTGGATATAAGTGCAATAAGAAGTAGTGATGGGTTGATGAGCTTTACAAAAAGCTCTCGAAAATCAAAAGTACTCTCTCGTGCAGTTAAACTCAAAGCAACATCCTCTGCATCAAGAAGGTTTGAGCCTCAATTGAGCAAATATGAGTTTGTGGTCAGATAGAAGTCTCATTTTAGGGACACTTGTCTATGTCATAATTAAATCTAAAAACTAAAACAGAAGGATACATAAAATGGGTAATAGAAAATTTTATCAAATATCAATATTGGTTGCAACTGCACTAATCACTATAGGGTGTTCAAGCCCAAAAGCTCCTGCACCAACGGCAAGTAACAAACCAGCAAAGGTGGTTACTGCCAAGCCACAGACCTCTTCTCGTGTAAAGGTAGCTGACCTTAGAAGTGCAGGATTTGGTACAGTTGCACTAAAAGGGAAAAAGAGCTATGCTCAAAATCAATCCATACAGTTTATTGTAGATACCCAAAAGAAGACAGGATACCTATATATCGTCTATGTAGACAACAAAGGTCAAACAGCCCTACTCTATCCAAATGAGAAGTCACCTCTAACAGAGCTAAATGGTAGATACCTATTCCCAAGAGACTTTGGAGGGATGAATATCCAAGCAACCAAAGATTGTAAAGGGTGTAAAGAGGAGAAGACCACAGTATATGCGATACTAACTAAAAAGCGTATATCAGATATAGAGAATATCACAGCAAAAGATCTTGGTGCTTCTACAAAATCCAAAGGACTCTCTATGCATCTAGGGCAATCTTCAAAAAGAGCCAATATCAATATTGGAAAAATAGAATTTTTTGTAAAATAAGGAGAAAAAATGAGAAAAATTATTAAACTATCAGCTGTAGCTGTGAGTATGTTACTCTTTGTAGGGTGTTCTGCACCAAAGGTTGATCTATCTCAAAACAAAGATAGAAAAACAGAAATGGCTAAGACAAACTATACCCAAGCACTACAAAATGTTGATAGCATGATAGCTGTTTTTAATGGTAGAGGAATCAATGTTGTCGTCAATCCTATCCAAGATGAGACAGCATCTGCTGGAAAACTACCACGAAATATATCTACTATGGTAAAGTCAACTTTTAACAAAATAGGAAATAATGTCACCACCCTATCAACACTAAAACTAAAAAAGTTTCCCAACAAAAATATCATCTACTCTATCGAAGGTGCTATTACAGAATTTGATCTATTAGAGGCATCAGGAAGTGGTTTTGATGCAGCAGGAGAGGCTACTTATAAAGGTCAAGAGGGAACAACTGACTTTAGTATGGATAGAGAGAGTAAACTGACTAAACTAGCAATTACTTTCAACCCTGTAAATACAAGAACTGGTAGTTTTGTCCCTAGAGGATCAACAAACAACAGAATAACCATAGATCAAAAGAGTGGTGGAAATGAGTTTGCAATATCAATCTTGGGTACAGGTATCGGTCTAAACAACGCTATCACAAAAGCACATGGAGTACACTCCTCTATCAGAATTCTTATAGAGCTAAGTGTCGTTGAGCTATTGGGTAGAGTAACCAACTATCCATACTGGCTACTCACAGGTGGGGAGGTCAACCAAGATGTTGTATCAAATCTATCAAGAAAATTTGTAAGAGGTTCACTTGGTCAAAAAATCCAAAAAGTAAGCTACCTACTAGCTCTACAAGGAGAGAATGTACAGACAACTAGCATGATGAACAGTGATCTAAAATCAGCAATCATCAAGTATAAATCAGCTCATGGAATGGATGCAGATGATACTATAGATAGCAATCTATATATGAGTCTCATTGGAGCTTCTTGATAGGAGAAAAATATGAAAAATAGAACAGTTATACTCGTTGCTTTTATGAGTGGCATATTAGGTGCAGAGTCAGAGATACATATCTCTGTACCTGATGCCAAACAAGGAAATCTCTCTGTATATAGTGATGACAAAGGTAATGTAAATTATATATATATAGACAAAAATAGTAGTATCAAAAACAGCACTATTGGTACAACTATCATTATCAACGGTGAACCAAAAACAGAACAAGAGAAGATAAGATACTACAACAAAAAAATTACCCGTTATCAAGCAAAAATCAGACACTATAATGAGAAGATCAATAAATATAGAGATAAGATAGAGGCAAAACCAAAAAATAGAGATCGATATGAAGCCAAAATCGAAAACTACAGAGCTAAAATATATAACTACCAAGAGAAGATAAATCAGGCTAAAGAGGTAATAAACAACATAGAGTCCTCTAAAAACTAAAGATAAGGGGTTTTATGATGAAAAAACCAATATGGCTCTTGGTCATAATATTTATATTTGGTGCAACAAGCTGTGGCAAAAGCACCAAAGAGGCAAAAGAGATACTATCTCAGATATTGACAATAGTGGGAATCCCCCAAGATATGATTATCAATATCTGTCAAGATGGCAACGGCAATGGATTTTGCGACTCTGTGGAGATTGGCAATATCTCTCTAACAAAAGAGAATTTTTTCTCCAAAGTTTCACTCGGAACGGGCAATAGCTATGAGCTAAAAGAGTACGACCCTACAAAAAAAATCATTATGGAACTCCAAAGCGAAGAGGTAAAATACAATGATGGTAACTTCTCACTAGAGTACAAAGGAACATCTACAGAACTC
>Ga0256827_10001816_pt1 | contig 13790 bp, 14 predicted proteins | sample CV84metaG_FD_185977 | JGI IMG/M metagenome (GOLD analysis project Ga0256827, IMG submission 185977) | Hydrothermal vent microbial communities from East Pacific Rise, Pacific Ocean - CV84 | ecosystem: Environmental > Aquatic > Marine > Hydrothermal vents | place: Pacific Ocean: East Pacific Rise... | reverse complement strand
GTTACCTGCAACGCACAAATCCTCGTGATGACAAAGAGTAGGTATGTTTACATTTATTTTTTTGGCAGCTTCTAAAATAGTCGTTCCTTTTTCGACTTCTATTTTTTGCCCATCTATTATTAAATTTATTTTTGACATCTTTTTTAGTTTTTAGGCCTCTTCCGAGTCCTCTCCAAAGGAGAGGAAATCTGTAAGGCTATGTTTAAACTTTTTAGTATTGTGATTAAATTTAAAACTTTAAGTTCGAGGCTTGCGATGTGTTTGAATAAGGGAGTTTACTTTCGTAAATGACCGTTTTAAACACAAGCGTAACGATGAAATTAATGTTTTAAATAATCACAATTAATAAATCATTTCTTCTCTAAAATTCTTAACAATCGACGAAAACGAATTTGTAACCGATTGCCCTAAACCACATTTTGATGTAAGTTTCATAGTTTTACTAAGTTTTACTAAATCATCGAGATACGATTCCGGTTTTTCGCCTGATTTAACTGCCTCAATACCTTTAAGTAATTGTTGTGTGCCAACTCTACAAGGGGTACATTGTCCGCAAGATTCTTCTGCAAAGAAGTCTAAATAGTTATGCAAAACATTGTACATTGAGCGTGTGCTGTTAAATATCATTGTTGCACCACCGGTGGTGTTTCCTTCGCCAATAATTGTTGTTTCAAACTCTTTGCGAGGAATACAGAAACCTGCAACACCACCAATTTGTACTGCTTTTGTATCGCCATCGCCATATTCTTCAACAAAATCTGAAATTTTCATACCAAGCTCTAACTCGTGAACTCCTTCTTTTGGCGAATCGCCCGAAAGAGAGAATAATTTAGAACCGTGCTGGTCACTTGTTCCGTACGATTTATATTCGGTTGCACCATATCGGCAAACCATTGAACAAGCAGCAAATGTTTCAACATTATTTACCAAAGTTGGTTTTCCTAAATATCCGTTCTGAATAGGGAAAGGAGGTTTGTTACGAGGTTCGCCACGTTTTCCTTCCATTGATTCTATTAATGCTGTTTCCTCGCCACAAACATAGGCTCCGGCACCACTAAAAATTGTAATATTAAATTCTAAACCAAATTTATTGGCATATTCATTAAAAACTTCAATTTCCTTTTTTAAATCAGGAATTAAGTTTTTATATTCTGCACGTAAATATATAATACCATTTTTTGCATTACAAGCCCAAGCAGCTATTGCCATACCGGAAATAACCTTTCGAGGTACTTCAACTAAAAGTTTACGGTCTTTAAAAGTGCCCGGTTCGCCTTCGTCGGCATTACAAATAATATATTTTGTGTCGTTTTGTTCTTGTGCAAAAAATTGCCATTTTTTTCCTGTTGGAAAACCTGCTCCGCCACGACCTCTTAATCCTGATTCTATAAGTTCGTTTATTACAAAATCTTTATCTTTTTGCATTGTTCTTTTCAGTATTTCGTAAGGTGCCACAGAATAAGGACTGAAAAGTATTTCTGCTCTTTTTAATTTATTGTTTGACATTTCGTTAAGTTTTAAGGGTTACTTATTTCTGTAAACACTAATTACATCGTGAACTTTCTCTGGTGTTAGATGGGTATAAGGCTCATCATTAACAAGCATTGCCGGACCAACATCGCATAAACCAATGCAGTTTGTTTCTAATAGCGAAAATTTTTTGTTATGTGTTGTTTCGCCAAGCTTAATTCGTAATTCTTCTTCTAATGCTGTTAACACTTTATGCTTGCCTTTCATTTCGCAAGTAATTGATTTGCAAACACGAATTACAAATTTCCCTTTTTCTTCGTTTTCAATAAATGAATAAAACGAAGCGGTACCATAAACATCGGCTGCCGAAATATCAAGAGCTTTGGCTATTTTTACCATATCTTGATTATCAACATAGTTTTTTTCTTCTACAATACCTTGCAGAATAGGAATTAAAGCTTTACGCTCTCTGCCGTAAGTTTCCACTTTTTCTTGTATTATTTTAGCAATTTCAGCCATACTTATATGTATTAAATTGTATTAATTTTAGTTTAATAAAGATACGGACGCGAGTATCCGCAATAAATGACATTTGTTGTTTTTAAATGTGATTTTTATCACTGTTGTGTAACATTTTTGGGTTTGGTAGTGTTACGGATTAAGTTGTTTAATGTTTCGGTTGATATGGCACGAATTAACTAATTTTATTTATGCTGATAATGTGATGTTTTTTGGAATTATTATACCATTAATTATATTTATAGATAGTACTTATTATTTAAAAAATTATAACTTTGGGTATTCTTTAAAAGAGTAGATGAGGAAATTTTCGATAACAGATAAATTAATAATTGCATCGTTTTTAATAAGTACAGCAATAATACTTATAGTAGCGTCGTTTTCGTTTATTAATGCAAAAAGTGCTATTTTAGATAGAGCTTTTAATCAGTTAAATTCGGTAAGAGTAATAAAAACAAATCTTGTAGAAAAGTTTTTTGTTAATAGTGTAAAAGATTTAAACTTAGCTAAATCGTCAACAGATATTAGAAGAATTGTATCGCAGCTTAGCGAAATGCCAACTGTAAACGATTTTAAATTGGTTGATAGTGTAGAAATACATAACGATTTTATTAATGAAATGTCGAAAGAGCACTATCACAATATTTTTATTATAGGAAGAAATAAAAATATATTATCAATAAAATCTAAGATTACTAATATAAATAAACCAACTTTTAAAGTTTTATGGGAAAATACAATAAATAATAATGTTTATGTTAAAGATTTTGAACAAGCAAATAATAATGAAAAAACTAACTTATATATTAGTTCAAAAATTTTAGATTCAGAAAATAATGTAATTGGAATGATTGTTTTTGAGATTTCGTCGAATTCAATAGATTCAATAATGTTGAACAATGCTCCATCGAATGGACTTGGGACTTCCGGCGAGTCATACTTAGTTGGAAACGATTATTTAATGCGTAGTTCCTCAAGGTTTCATGAAAATTCGGTATTAAACACTCTTGTAAAAACAGAGGCTGTTGATTCGGCTTTTGCAAATAAATCCGGTACTCGCGTTATAAGCGATTATAGAGGTATAACAGTTTTAAGTTCGTATGGTATTGTAAATATACCAAATCTGAAATGGGCAATTTTAGCCGAAATTGATTACAAGGAAGTAACAATTCCTATTTATAAAATACGAAACGAAATAGTTTTTATAAGTATTTTTATTTTCTTTATTATTTTAATCGTAATTATAGTTTTTTCGAGAAATATTACATATCCCATACAAAAACTAAGTCAGGCAGTGCACGAAGTTGGTTTAGGAAATTTTGATGTTGAGGTAAATATTAGTAACTACTCAAATGATGAAATAGGAGAATTAAGCGAAACTTTTAATCAGATGATTAAAAAACTGAAAACACAAACTAAGGAATTAGAAATAGAAAAATCGAAAAGTTTACGCTCTTTAATTGATGGTCAAGAAACTGAGAGACAGCGTCTATCGCGAGAGTTACACGATAGTTTAGGTCAGTTGTTAATAGGATTAAAGCTAAAATATGAGAATTGTTTAAATAAATCGAAAATTGAAAATATCAGCTCAAACGATTTAGGTTTACTTTTCGATAAAACTATTGAAGAAACACGTAGAATTTCGAATAATTTAATGCCGGCAGCATTATCTGAATTTGGTTTAACAACAGCAATACGTAATATTTGTAACGATATATCAGAAACATCAAAAATAAATATTACATATAATTTTGAGGGAGCAAGTAAAAATATTAGTAATGAGCTAAAAACATATTTATTTAGAATTGTACAAGAGGCATTAACAAATATTTTAAAACACTCAAATGCTACTTTTGCACACATTAATATTACATTTACCAAACAAAATATTATTGTAAAAATTAAAGATAATGGAGTTGGTTTTAACATCAAAAAAGTTAAACCGTTAAAATCTAACGGTTTAAATAATATTAATGATAGGGTATTATTATTGTCGGGTAAATTTTATATAAACTCAGAACCTCAAAAAGGTACTGAAATTAATATTGAGATACCTATAAAAAATAAAGAAGATGAAAGAAATTAGTGTAATTTTAGTTGACGATCACCAATTGGTAAGAGACGGAATAAAGTCTTTATTATCAGATAATTCTAATATAAAAATTATAGGAGAAGCACAAAGTGCATACGAGTTTTTTGATTTACTTAAAATTGAGATTCCTGATGTTGTTATGCTTGATATTTCGTTACCAACTATGTCGGGTATTGAGATTGCAAAAATACTAACAAACGATTTTCCGAAAATTAAAAAAATAATCCTTTCGATGTACACTTCGGAGGATTTTATTTTTAACTCACTTCGTGCCGGAATAAACGGATATTTACCAAAAAATACAACGCGAGACGAACTTCTTATGGCAATTAATGAAGTTTATAACGGGAACGAATATTTTAGCAAAGGTATTTCAGACACAATATTAAAAAGTTATGTGAAAAGTGCAAAATATGGTAACAGCGTTTCTGATGGCAAACTAAGTAATTTAACCACTCGTGAACACGAAATATTACTTTATGTTGTTGAAGGTATGAATAACAAAAGTATAGCTGACAAACTAAATATTAGTATTCGCACAGTAGAAACTCATAAAACAAGTATTATGCGTAAATTAAACTTAAGTAGTACGGTAGATTTGGTTAAATTTGCAATTAAACATAATATAATTGAGATATAAATTATTTTATTATTTAAATCTTCCTCCTTTACGATTTGTTAAACAACAACTTACACTAAATTCATAGATACCATAAATATTTATATTGTTTTTATTGATTATCAATAAATTACCTATCAATATCTCAAACTTAACAATTTACAATTTACTCACTTATATATCAGTAACATACAACGTCTAAATATTTAACTAAATATCTAGGTCGTCAATGTTTTCGAAGCCAATATTTTCATTATTATAATCATCTGTTGTGTCTAACTCGTCGTTTAATAGTTCGTCTAATTCGGCATCAATTATAATTTGTTTAGGAGCTTCACCAATAACTTGAGTGCATCTAGGTAGTTGTTTTTGGTTTTCTTTTTCGATAATATTTGTAAGTTCAATTTTGTAAAAACGGTCTGAAAAAAAGTCGAATAAATATATGAGTTTATCTCCTTTGTTGTTAACCAGTTCATTAACTTTTGTGTTCTCCATAAATGGAATTTTTTCGTCAACTTCTAATAAAGTTATTTCTTTACCTCTGTTCCAGTCTTCGTCTGATGCGAAAAATGATGTCATTTGAGGTGTTTCAAATCCTGAACACAAATAAATAGAGTTATGGAAATCTAAAAATGTTTGATTTTCATCGATATGCATTGTTAATTCAAAACTGTTGTTTTCGTCTTTACACTTTATGTTGAATTCAAAAATCATTTTTATATAGGTTATAGGTTTAATAAAAATTCCAAAGTATCAATATTATCGGCATAATCGTTTAACTTTGGGCTTTGAGCTTGTCCAAAATTAATAAATTTATCCGATATATTTGATACCACACACTGTATTTTTTCAGCATCAATTTCTAGTCTTTTATACACAGTTTCAATATTATAATAGTTCTCATAATATACAACCGAAATAGGAGCAGAATAGCCAATGTTTTCTGTTAAAATTAAAAAATTATTATCGAAATGCTTAACTTTATTTAGCAAGAAAACCGAACTGTTATAATCTCTGTTATTTGCATACTTGTTGTTTGTATATACATATTCGAAATCTTGTAAGGCATCTAACAGTGGCACAAAATCGTAATTATCAGGAACAAAAAGTTTTGATACATTTCTACAACCTAATCCATAATATGTGAAAATATCCTTACCTAAGTTTTTAAAATCTGTTTCGGTTTCGTTGCCTGTAAGTATTGCAACCGAAGTTCTATTTTTTCTAATAATATTGGGGTATTTACCAAAGTAATATTCAAAATATTTTGATGTATTATCGCTACCTGTTGCAATTATTGCATCAAAACCTGTTAAAGTTGCCTCGGTAAACGAAATGCGATTGTTAAATTCAGGCTCAATATCAATTAAGATTTTTGCAATTTCTTTTAATAAAATATTATCCTTACTCGAAAGTTTTACAATTATTTTATGTCCGGTTATTAAAACTGATAAAAAGTCGTGAAAACCAACCAAAGGAATATTTCCTGCCATAATTACTCCAACTGTTTTTTGCGTTGTGTAATTATTTATTTGCGGATATAGATTTACCCAATTTCCCAGATTCTCCTTTTTTAGCATATTAGAAATCTCGTTTAACGAGAAATCAATACTATTTTTAACAAACCATCGGTTATTTGCTTCTGCTTTTTGGTAAATTTCAGAAGGTAATTTATCGGTTTGTAATTTATCGCCCAAAAGCGAAAGTGCGTTAATTCTTTGTTGTAAATCCATAATTTATAAACCTCCTAATCCGGTATAAGCCGCTACTCCAATTAATAAATATAGTATTACAACAACAATAGATAATGCAGATAACGAAAGCCCAATGATTGCTGTAATTCTTCCTGCATTTAAATTTTTGTACGAACTTTCTGAATACATACCCGGATTTTCGTTGTATAATCTTTTAGATGAACCGCTAATTGCAAGAGCTATTATTCCTGTAATTATGCCAACAATTCCGTAACACCAAAATGCTGCGATAGAAATAATACCAAGTACTAATGTTGCGGTTGCATTTGGTAAATCCGGTTTAGTAATTAAATGAGATTGAATATTTTGTTGTTGTGCGCTATTGTTTGATTCTTGTTCCATTTTAAGATTATTAATTAATAAAAATAATTTTATAAAAGTAACTAAAAATAGTTATTGCCACTGTAAATATAAACCAATATTTTAAAATTATGCTTCCTTTTTCGAATTTAAAAATTATATGAAGAAAAAGTAAAACAAACAGTATTACTATTGGTATTAATGGCGGATAAGCAGAAATGCTTTCTGTTAAATTACCTTTAAGTAACTCGATAAACGAAGTTTGCATACCGCAACCTGGGCAGTCAATACCAATATATTTTTTAAATAAACAAGGTTTTTGATGTTGCTCAAACCAATCAATTATAGGTTTCATTGTAAAATTTTATGTAAAAATACTCAAATATTATTAATCTAACTTTTGTAGTTTTTTCGGTAATGATTAAATCTGTTGTATCTTTACAGAATAGATTTTAATTAGAGACAGTCCATAAAGAAAAGAAAAATGACTTATAAAAGTATTGATATAGATAATTGGAACAGAAAGCATATTTTTGAGTTTTATAAGGACTATGAACAGCCATTTTTTAATGTTACAGCCAATATCGATGTAACAAATTTATACAAATATTGCAAAGAGAATAACTATTCGTTTTTTATTTATTGCTTGTACATTTCAACCAAATTGGCTAACGAAATAAACGAGTTTAAAATTAGATTAGAAGATGGTAAACCTGTTGTTTATGATAGAATTAACTCAGGTTCAACTGTTTTAAAAGATGATAATACTTTCTTTTTTGTTTACTTAGAGTTTTATGATGATTTTAAAGAGTTTCATAGCAAAAGTTTGAAACAAATAGAGCTGATGAAACAAGCAGAGTTTACTGAAGGAGGGAAGGGAGACCAGGGAATAATTTATCATTCTACAATTCCTTGGATAAGTTTTACATCGGTACAGCACGCCGAAGACTCAAAAAAAGGTCGCTCGGTTCCGAAAGTTGTTTTTGGTAAGTATTTTTATGATGGCGATAAATTGTTAATGCCTCTTTCTGTTGAGGTTCATCATGCCTTGGCAGATGGTTATCATGTGGGGCAGTTTTATGAAAAATTTCAGCAGGAAATAGATGCGTTGAAAGTGTATTTGTAAAATTACTTTTATGGACAGACTATAAGTCAACATTAATCAATTTTAACTTATAAATATTGATTAAACTTTTGGTTTGTTGTATTTTTGTTTAAAATATTATTATTATGGATTCTGCAAGAGTAAATATTTCGTTGAGCTTTGAACAAATTTTAAATATTATTTCACAACTGCCAAGTGTAGAAAAAATAAAATTAAAAAAATATCTAGCTGAGGAAATAAGTAAAGAAAACTCTTTAACAGACCAACAAATAACTATTCTTAAAGAACGTAAACAAAAACACCTTAACGGTGAAAGTAAATCTTATGCTTGGGAAGATATTAAAGAGGAACTAAACAACAGATATAAAAAAGTATAATCTTGTAATCAAAGAGGAAGCTAAAAAAGAAATTTTTAAAGCTTACAACTGGTACGAAGATAAACAAACTGAACTTGGCGAACGCTTTGTAAATACTATTGACGAATACTTTAACAACATAAGTTTATATCCACAACAATACCATATTGAGTTTGATAATATGCGTAAAGTGGTTGTTAAAAAATTTCCATATATCATAGTTTTTGAAATAGAAAATAACGACGTTGTTGTTTATGCCGTTTTTCATACTAAACAAAATCCGGTTAAACTTAAACGTAAATAAACCAAAAAAAACACCAAACAAAAAAAATAATTATTTATTTGGTGCTTTTTGGTTTACTTGCATTACAAATGCTTACTACTCCTCGTTGTTTGCCTTTGGCATCATCGTTACAGACAAGGGGTATGGAGAAGTTTAACGTAAAAGTTTACTCCGTTTGTTTATTGGCTTAAGTAGAAATAAACAGTCTTAATTTATTTTCCTAGAAATCTATAAAAACCATTATAATTCCCAAGACAATACAAGTAAATGATATTAAATAAAATATCATACCTGCTAATAAAATATTTTTATCTGTTTTACTCTTTGTTCGTCTAAATGTTTTATACATTAAAATAATATCACCAGTGTTTTGAAAACTTTTTTTAAAATATTTATTCTTTTTCTTTAAGATATCACTTAATTGTGGATACAACGCAAAAAGAATGAATAATGATATTCCACCAATAATCTGAAGAGTTATAAAAATAAACATATAATTTTTTGTTATTTGATAAATCTAAAAAAACCGCAATAAAAATAATTAATTCTATTGCGGTAGTATCAATAAGGTTTTTTATTTAATTAATCAATAATAATAACCAAATATTTAGAAGCTTGCCAGAAAGCATCGGCATCAGTAATTAAAATTTTGTCAACTTTTCCCTCACCTTCAATTTTGTATGAGCTTTCAGGGTTAGATGTTACCATTTTAATTTTTTTAGCAAAAATTTGTATTTCTTTTAGAGTACGTTTGTCTGCTTTTGTGAAATAATCTTTGTTAAAATCACCTTTTAATTTTGTTGTTTTGCCTAACCCGATAAAGCCACCTTCTTTAGTAAGTACATTATTTTCAATAAGCTCTTTTTTTGTACCTAAAGCATAATAAACAGTATTTAGTTCATCGTCTTTGTTATCGATAATATTGTCTTTTTCTTCGTTCTTAATTTCTAAATCCTCAACATTAGCGGTAAGTTCTTCAACCTGAATATTCATAGTTGATAATTGCTCGTTAAGGGCACTAATTTCTTCGTTTTTCATTTTTATTTGTTGTTCATACAAAGCTATAGTTTTTTCTAAGGAAGAAATCTTTTTATTCGAATTACGATATTTCTTTTTAAGAGCATCAAGTTTTTTTTGATTCTCTTTCATTTTATCGTAAATGCTATTTATATCTCGTTGAATTTGCTCTTTTGTGTCAGTTGCCATTTCCGAACCTGCAGAATTAGTGTTCACACTAATCATTTTTTCAGCAGATTTAATGTCATTCAAGTTTTCCTGAATATCGTTAAAATCGTCTAAAAAATTAACTACTTCATCACCACGCATATTAGAAAGCTCTGCTAGGCTATCTTTTTCGTGTTGTAATTTTTGGTACTCAGGTGATTCTTGTACATTCTGACAAGAAAAAAATGCAAAAACTGCTACCACTAAAATTAAAAATACTCTTTTCATACTTATATATTTAAATAAATTATTGTTTTTATTAGACGCAGATTAATTAAGATTATTATGATTAAATTATCGCTAATGTAATCAAATTTTATCGTATCAAATCATTGTCTTATTTTTTTTATTTTGTAAACGCAGAAAAAGTAAGATTATAACTGTTAATTATCATATAAATCATACAAAATCAGCGTCAAAAAAGTTTATTCATTAATAATAAAATCATACATTTCCGATACAGTCATTCCGAACTCTTTTAACTGTTGCGGAATAATACTTTCGCTACTCATACCGGGCACTGTATTTATTTCTATAAAAAATGGTTCTTCGTTGTTTACCATATAATCTATACGTACAACACCTTTACAGTCAAGTTTTTTGTATATTAATTTTGACATTACTTTTACCTTTTCACGAACAACTTCGTTTACACGTGCAGGTGTAATTTCTTTCGATTTACCGTTGTATTTGGCATCGTAATCGAAAAATTCGTTTTCGCTTACAATTTCGGTAATCGGTAAAGCTATTAACTCACCATTTTTATTGAATACTCCTGAGGTAACTTCTGTTCCGGGTAAAAATTCTTCAATAATTACTTCGGTATCTTCTTTTAGAGCATTTAGAATAGCATTTTCTAAATCCTCAATTTTTTTAACCTTAGATATTCCGAAACTGGAGCCTCCTGCATTAGGTTTTACAAAGCAAGGTAATCCTGTTTTTGCAATAATTTTTTCCGAATTTATATTATCTCCTTTGCGAATTAAATATGCTTTTGCCGATTTTATTCCTTCGTAGTCTAATACAGCCTTACATATATATTTATTGAATGTTACGGCCGAAATTAATGCACTAGATGTTGAGTATGGTATGCCTATTAAATCGAAATACGATTGTAATTTACCATCTTCGCCGGGTGTGCCGTGAATCATTATTAGTGCAAAATCGAATTTAATTTTATCGTTGTTATAGCGGAAAGTAAAATCGTCTTTATTTACTATTGTATCGCAAAATTGGTCGCTGGTAACAACCCACTCGTTACCTTTTACATAAACAGTAAAAGTGTTGTATTTTTCTTTGTTTAATAATTTACGAACTTGCTCGGCACTTTGTAAAGATATAACTGATTCTGACGAATCGCCACCTGCAAGTATTGCAATATTTTTTTTCATTAAATTTCTTTAAATATTAATAACTCAAAGATATTGAAAATATTATTTTAATAGAGCAAGGCTTTTAATCTTTTATGTTTTTTTATTAACAGTCTAAGAATTTTCATCTTAATCAACATTATTTAATTAACCAATTGTTTAATTGTTTTTATCATTAATTTATTACTGAACTAAAACTTGTTGTTTAAATAAAGCTGTATCAAAATAGCTTTTTTTACATATCTGACAATTGCGAATTATTATTTTTTTTCACAGCTTTATACAATACCTCTTGAATTTTAGTTCTTGTACCTAATCGTATTAATTTTTTATTATTCATACTTGGATTAATTCGGTTTGAAAGAAATATCAATAGCAAACCATTGTCGGGGTCAGCCCAAACCATTGTGCCTGTAAAACCTGTATGTCCAAAAGAATTTGCCGATACCAAGTTGCAAGTTGGTCCTATTTTGTTAAAATCCATTTCCGGCTTATCGAAACCTATTGCTCTACGATTTTTTGGACAAAACTGACATTTCGTAAATTTCTTAACTGTTGTTTCTTTAATATATCGCTCACCGCCATACTCACCATAATTCAATAGCATTTGCATAACTTTAGCTAAATCGTTTGCATTTGTAAAGATACCTGCGTGTCCGGCTACACCACCAAGCATAGCAGAACCCATATCGTGTACATAACCTTGTACCAATTGATGGCGAAAAGTTTTATCGTCTTCAGTTGGAACTATTTGTCTTTTAGGAAATCGTTTTAATGGATTAAAGCCCATTGTATATGCTCCTAATTTTGAATAAAATTCTTTTTCAACATATTTATCGAGCGTTGTTGCAGCTTGTATCTCAACAATATTTTGCAATAAATAAAATCCTAAATCGCTATACTTATATCCTGTCTTTTTTCGTAACTTAGACTCAACAATTCGCTTATAAATTGAATCGCGATACGAATCTAAAATATACATACTATCGGCAACTATTGTATGTTTACCCTTTTCTGCAACAGATGAATAATACATATTCCTGACACTATCATTTTTTATTGTCTTTAAATAAAATGGTATCCAAGCTTTTAGCTGTGCCTGATGCGTTAAAACATTTTTTAAAACAATGGTATCTTTATTACTTTCCTTTACATAAGGTAGGTAATCACCAAGCGTTTTATTCAAATCTACTTTATGCATATCGTACAATTTCATTAACGAAATTGTTGTTGATACAATTTTTGTTATTGATGCAATATCATATATATCAGATGGTTTTACCTCATCTTTTTTGCTATAAGTATGTGTTCCAAAAGCTTTATTGTAAAACACTTTCCCATCTTTAGCAGCAATCACTTCACATCCGGGAAAAGCACCTTCTCTAATCGAGTTAAGTACAATACTATCAACTTTATACAATAATACTCCGTTAACTCCGGCATCGGTAGGTGTTGTGTATTTTAGCCTTATAGATTCAGGTATTATTTCGCCCATACCGGATTTATATTTATCGCTAACCGAAACCGAAAGTTTTCCTTTTGCAGGTATTCCTCCAAAAATTAATTGAGCTGATAAACTTTGTGTTAATTTCCAATCGTTATACGATACAATTACCGACTTAAACAAATCTAAATTCTCAAACTTACGAAGCACGTATGGATTTGCAAATACATCGACAACCACATTTTTTGTTTTTGCCAACTCGCTTACTTGTTTAATACTCGATAATGAAATGCCGTAATTTTTCTTTGGAATTCTATTCGGCTTATTAAAACTTACAATTACCAAGTTGTACTCTTTCAGCTTATTTTTAAGCTCTTTCCAAGCTTCAGGTTTTGCAAATTTATTTATCTGAAAAGGAGTTACATCAGCATATAAACGTAAAGTTTTTTGAAATTCATTTTCTTTTCTTTCGCCAATTGATATTGATGCTATTTTAAGTGTATCTAAACCTTTAAACGGAATAAAACCTTTTTCGTTCTTAACTAAAGTAAGCGAATTTTCAATTAATGTTTGTTTTAATTGTTTGGCTTGTTCGTTATTTAAATCTTCATCTAAATTTTTGGTTTCTACCTTTTGCTTCTTGCTTAAACCTGCCCAGTATTTTACCGCCAAAATTTTTCTAACCTTATGGTCTAACACATCTAACGATAGTGTTTTATTTTCGATTGCTTCTTTTATTTTTGCAACTCCTGTACCTACCGATTTTGGAAATAAAAGAATATCGTTACCTGCCATAAGAGCTTTTAAATCAACCTCTCCGGGAGCAAAAAAGCTACTTACTCCTTTCATATTAAGAGCATCGGTAAAAGCAATTCCTTTAAAGCCCATTTCGGTTTTAAGCAAGTCGGTTGACACTTTTCGTGAAAGTGTTGTTGCTGTATTTGGAGTACTGTCTAACGCAGGAATATGAATATGAGCAACCATTACAGCTCCTAATCCGGCTTTAAACAACCAACGAAACGGATATAACTCAACATCGTTTAATCGCTCGCGCGAATGATTAATTATGGGCAATGCCTTGTGCGAATCGGTATCGGTATCGCCGTGTCCGGGAAAATGTTTTCCTGTGGCAAGTATTCCGTTATCTTGCATTCCGTTTGCATAATGCTCGCCTTTTAAAGCTACATTATATTTGTCTTCGCCAAACGAACGACTACCAATTACAGGATTTGCAGGATTGTTATTTATATCGAT
>Ga0256827_10001815_pt1 | contig 13798 bp, 11 predicted proteins | sample CV84metaG_FD_185977 | JGI IMG/M metagenome (GOLD analysis project Ga0256827, IMG submission 185977) | Hydrothermal vent microbial communities from East Pacific Rise, Pacific Ocean - CV84 | ecosystem: Environmental > Aquatic > Marine > Hydrothermal vents | place: Pacific Ocean: East Pacific Rise... | reverse complement strand
TTTTTCCATTTTTATTTGCTTAAAATTGTAAGCGTAACAAGCTATGCTTAAAATTTTAAACTCTAAAAAAGAAAAAATAAACTCGTATAAATTCCCTAAAAGCTAAATGGATTGAGTATATTTAATTTAACCACAGATTAAAATAAAGGCGTTCACACATGGTTAAGATGAATAATAATATTTAATGTTATGAATGTACGAATATGATTGTTCGCCATTACGAGGAGAAACAACGCAGCAATCTCCAAAATAGACAGATTGCCACGCTACGCTCGCAATGACGTTAAATAGAAAATAATAAAATGAAAGAAAACGAAAATATATGGATAAAAGCATCGGTAATTGGTAGCCTTTGGGCATCGGTAGAGATAATTATGGGGAGCTTTTTCCATAACTTACAGTTGCCATTTGCCGGAACAATGCTAGCAGTATTTACTGTTGCTTTTGTTGTTTCGGTAATGCAAATATGGCGTATTAACGGATTAATTTGGCGTGCAGGATTGATATGTGCTATAATGAAATCAATTTCGCCAAGTGCAGTTATTTTAGGGCCTATGACAGGTATTTTCTTTGAAGCAGTTTTGTTAGAACTTTTTATTTATATTTTTGGTAAAAATCTTTTTGGCTACATTGTAGCAGGAGCAATGGCGGTGCTTAGTGCATTGTTTCATAAACTTATAACTTTATTAATTATTTATGGTTGGGACGCTGTAAAAATACTATCGAACCTATATAATTTTGCAATGAAACAGTTGCAGGTTACAAATATTAATCCAATGCACGCACTTTGGATATTAGTATCAATTTATGTGTTTTTGGGTGTTACGGCATCAATAGTGGGGTTTATAATAGGGCGAAGGGCGTACAAAATTAAACAAACAGAAACTAAAAGCATCGATTTTAAGTTTTCGGAAGCTAATGATTTTATTGCTATTTCTGATAAACAAAAGTTTTCGGTTTATTTATTAATATTAAATGTATTGCTTGTAATTGGAGGAATGCTTATTATTAATTTTTACGGATTGTACTTTGGTTTGGCTTATGCCGTAGCGTATATTATTTACAATATGATAAGGTATAAAAATGCACTTCGCCAATTTAAACGCCCTTTTTTATGGATACAGTTAGTTATATTAACTGTGCTAGCATCGCTGTTTTATGTTGATGGTGGCGAGTTAGTTTATTTTAGCTCAAAAGGTATATTTGTTGGGGTTGAAATGGCTGTTCGTGCAATTATTGTAATTCTAGGCTTTTCTTCAATAAGTGTTGAGTTGCGTAACCCTATAATTAAAACTGTGCTGTATAAAAAAGGCTTTAAAAACCTTTACAACTCACTTGGATTAGCCTTTTCGGCACTTCCTGCGGTTATTGAAAACGTATCTAAACCTAAAAAAATATTTCGTAAACCTTTTGAAACCATCGTAAATATTCTTTTATTTACCGATAGTTTATACATTGCATTTGTTGAAAGTGAAAAACAAAAAAGTAACAATAATAACGGGAGATAGGCATTCGGGAAAAACAACTCGATTGCTAAATCATATTGAAGCACTGAAAAACAGTGGCGTTTCGGTTGCAGGTATTATTGCAACTGGTACTTTTAAGGATGATGTTAGAGATAGCTTTTTACTTAAAGATGTTTCAACAAATATAGAAAAAGCTTTTATGAGCACCAGCGAGTGCAATAATTGTGATAAAGTAGGTCGTTTTTACATTAACAACGAAACTTATAAATGGGGAGTAATGGTTTTAGAAAATGCCATAAAATCTGATGTAAACACTATTGTTATTGATGAGATTGGAATGTTAGAATTAAACGAAAAAGGCTGGTGTTCGGTACTAGTTAAAGCCTTAAACACGAATAAAAACATTGTTATTACTGTTCGTGATAAGTTTGCTGATGATGTTGCTGTGAAGTTTGGGATATAACCTAACCCATTAAAGGTTCAAAACCCTTGATGGGTTAGGTAATTATGATTTAATCTCTCTTACTAGGAAAAAGTTTTTCAATAGCATTACGTTTTTCGGGTTTTTCGCCCATCAATACCTTTAAATTATTTTTTGTTTCGTGATTTTCTGGCCATAACTCTATTGCTTGTTGATAATATTTAATTGCATCGTCAAGCTTATTTGTGTGGCGTTTTACAACTGCGATATTTGAATAAACAACCGAAAGTCGCCTAGGTGTTTCCGTTTTTGCTAATTCTATTTCCTCTAATCGTTTATCAACAGCTTTATCTATATCAATATCTTTAAATAGCTCTTTTTCGTTAGTGTAAGCTGTTTTTAGTTTGGTTTTAACAGCGTTTTTATCAATAGTTTTATTCTTTTCTATCCAGTTATTTAAAACTTTTGTTGCGGTTTTTAAATCGCTTAAGGATAGATTAAATAAACTATCCTTCATATTTGTATATTTATCGTCGTAAATTGCCATCATTATATAAACCGATGCCCTATTATTAATAACAACGCCCATCTCGTAAGAGTTTTTATATAAATCGATAGATTGAAGCTTGTTTTGCAAATTATCCATTAGTTCAATAGCAACAAAAGGCGAGTCAAGCTTGTTTATATTATCAAATCGAGAAAGTATTTCTTGAGTTTCGATTAGTCGAGGGTCGGTGTTTTTGTTAACATTGCCATAATAAAAGTACGAAACAGCAAAACCAATAGCCGCAATTACTGCCATTATTAAAAATATTTTTTTCGAACTGTTATTTACGTCTGCCATAATAATGTTTTTGTAAAGATAAAAAAATCGGGTTAAATTAATAACCCGATTTTTTTCATTTATCCATGAACTTGTTCAGCTAAGAACTTTTTAATTTCAATTGGGGTTTCAGGGGTTATTTTAGAAACAACAATATTTGCAATAATTGCAAGAGGAGTACCTATCCACGCAAAGTACCATGCACCTAGCCAATAATTTATAAAGTCTTGAAGTGGGAGTGTAGCACCTATTTTTGTTGCTATAAAATATATTATCGATATTAATGAAATAGTTAAACCAACTACCAATCCTGCAACAGCACCTTGTTGGTTTGAACCGCTCCACCATATACCAAGTAAAAACATTGGGAAAATAGTACATGCCGCCAATGAAAATGCTACAGCAACTAACTGACCTATCAACGCAAGTTTAAACAGTGCAATTATTGATACAATAACAGCCATAACAATAGTTCCTAATCTAGCCATTAGTAATTGTTTTTTCTCTGATGCTTGCGGATTAAATACTTTGAAATATAAATCGTGTGAAAATGCAGAAGCTCCAGCAATAAACAATCCGGAAACGGTTGAAAAAGCAGCCGAAACACCACCTGCTGCAAGTAAACCTACAATTAATGGGTGTATATTTCCGAGTTGAGCAGTGTAAACAACAATAGCATCTTTTGCTAACATTCCAACCTCAGGGCTAGATGAAAATATTTTACCAAATGCCGAGTAAACAGGAGCCATCCAGTAAAGTATGCATATAAAGAAAAGTCCCCAAACAACCGACCAACGTGCATCGTTTGATTTAGGCACAATATAAAAACGAGATAGTACGTGAGGTAAACCTGCTGTACCAACCATTAATGAAAATGCAACTGCCATCCATTGGAAAAAATCGGTTCCTGTTGAGTTATCCCAAGGCATTGCAAATTCGGGGTTTGGTAGCATTGCGTAACTGTTTCCATACACATTTGTTAGTGCTTCGGAATCGGGTATTGGCAAGCCATTCACAATATCGGTAACCACTGCACCGTATCCAACAGGAGGAAGTAACCAAAAGTAATCGAATGTGTAAGTAAGTATAAATAATGGTATTACAAACGATATAATTATAATGATATATTGTATCTGCATATTTTTGGTAACACCTAACTGACCAGATATTAATGTGTAAATTAAAACAACCGAACCACCTATAATTACGGCCCAATAGTAGTTTATACCTAGTATCCATTTAAACATTAATCCAATTCCACCGAACTGACCAACACAATATGATATTGAAATTAAAATGGCTACTATAGCAGCAACAGCTCTAAGTTTTTGAGAATAATAGCGGTCGCCAATAAAATCGGGAGCGGTATATTTTCCATATTTTCTAATTTGCCCTGCCATAAGAACCAAAAGTAGTACGTAACCACCTGTCCAGCCAACAACAAAAGCCAATCCGTAATATCCAAAGCCATACATTAAAGCCGCCATACCTAAGAACGATGCAGCACTCATCCAGTTTGATGCAATTGCCATACCCGAACCAATTTTTGATATTCCACGACCTGCGGCATAAAAATCGGAGGTGCTTTTTGCTCTAAACACAATACCAACCATTACAAATGCAATTAATATTGTTATCAGAATTATTGCGGGTCCAATTTTAAATTCGCCCTCTAATTGAGTTACATTAACAGCGTTCGATAATAATGGAACTAATAATGCACTACCTATTAATATCTTCTTCATTTTAGTTTTATTTAAAATTTATAAATTTTTATTCAATATTCTTAATCTTCTATTCCAAATTGCTTGTTTAGTTGCTCAATTTGTTTAGCATATAAATAACACAATCCAACAAACAGAACTAATAAAAATACTGCTGTATAAAAATAATGAAAAGGAAATCCAATAAAAGTAGTATCGGTTAAAACCGACCTGTTATGAATTAAAAATTTATTCATTATTTGTGGAAGTTTTTCTTTTTCCTCGCTTGTAAGTAATGTTTCTTTATCGGTGTTTAATACCGATGTTAGAATTTCTGCACGTATATCATTTTTATTTATATTTAATTCAGAATGATTTTCTGCAACAAGTTGTTTTTCAAGTTCTTTAATGCGAAGTCTTTCTTCTTTGTATTTTACGAAATCGCTAATATTTAGAGCCTCAGTTTTTAAATTTTGAATGTTCTGAATATTATTTGAAACAGCATTTTTATCAGTAACCAACGAGTAAACTGCCCAATTAATTGCTTTCTCAATTATTGGTTTTTCAACCGTTTTATTTAATGTGTTTTTATTAGCAACGCTAATCAACGATTTTAACAAAATTTGTTTCTCGTACGGTGTAGCTGAATTAGTAAATACATTTGCTTTTATTTCGTTAAACTCGACTAAGGCTGGCTCAGGGACTGGTTTTTCAATAATTTTTAATAAAATTTGAAATCCAAAAACGCTTACTGCCCATATTATTACAAGAGTTAACACCAAGTTTCGGTTTTTCCTTGAAAACTCACTTTTAGGCTTGAAAAAACTAATATTGTAATCTTCCATTTTTATTTTTTATTAATGTTTGCATAAAATAACTATTTAAAAATTCGCTAGAACATGATAAAAATTATGTTTTTGTGTGTTGTAATTTATTCATTATTAAAATTTTACTGAAATCTTTCACTAAGCTTTTGATACTCAGACGCATTGAATAATAGGTATATGTATTAATGTATAGTATTTAATAATATGTTGTTAAACAGACAATTGTATGATATAAATTATAGCTTATGGGTATTTTTCTAGTTAATATTGAAAAATAAATATTGATAAAATGAAGAAGGTAATTTTTTTAATAATAATAATTGTGTTACCATTGTTAATGATAGCTCAGGAAACAGAAAAGCCTAAATTTGGAATAAATTTCAGTGGTTTTATTCGTAATGATGTAATATATAATACACGTCAAGTCGTTTCTGCACGTGGAGAGAATGATATTTTTGTGGCTCCAGACCCAATAATTTTGGACAAGGAAGGTAATGATATTAATGATGTTTCTAATTTTAATATAATTAGTTTTACAACTAGGTTGAGAACTAAAATAACAGGACCTGATGCATTTGGTGCTAAAACATCGGGCTTAATTGAAGCTGATTTTTTAGGTTCGACCAGTGCATCAAAATTTGATTTACGTTTACGTCATGCAATTGTAAAATTAGATTGGAAAAAAGGACACTTAATGATGGGGCAGTATTGGCACCCAATGTTTGTAACCGATTGTTACCCAAAAACACTATCGTTTGGTGCAGGTATTACGTTTAATCCTTTTGGTCGTAATCCACAGGTTAGATATACATATAATTTTACAGAAAAGTTTACTGTTGCGGCAGCAGTTATGTCTCAAGGGCAATTTAGAAGCAAGGGAAATATTTATTCGCAACAAAATTCAGGAATACCTGAAGCAAATATTCATATTCAGTATAAAAGCGATTTTATTACTGTTGGTGCACAATTCGATTATCAAATATTGAAACCTAGAATCGTAACAGACTCAAATTACACAACAAATACAACTGTTTCGAGTATGAGCTATTTGGCTTATGTAAAATTTAATTTAAAACCACTTACGGTTAAATTGTATGGTGTTTATGGTCAAAGTAACGATAATATGATTATGATGGGTGGATATGCAATAAAAGATAGGATTTATACTCCCGAAGAAGTAAATAAAAATTTTGTAGAATATACTCCTTATAATACCGTTTCAGGGTGGTTAGATTTAGAAACAACAGGCAAAAAAGTACAATTTGGTTTGTTCTTTGGTTATTCAAAAAATATGGGTGCTGCAGATTCTGTAATAACATCATCATATACTGGTCGTTGGGATAATGTGAATGCGCTAATGCGTGTTGCTCCTCGTGTTATTGTAAAATCTAATAAATTTAAAGTAGGTTTCGAAATAGAATACTCAACTGCCGATTATGCTACACAAAAAGTTGATGTTAATGGAATGGCTATTACAGATTCTGATATTGGAGGAATTGACAAAAATGGAAATGTAACTAATTTTACTACAGCTAATAACATTAAATTCCTTTTATCGGTTGCCTATGTTTTTTAAAGATATTGTTTAAATAATAAAACGAAAAGCTACTCGCAATTAATTGTATAGTAGCTTTTTTTTTTGAGGCAACTATTTTAAACTCAGTTTTGTCTAAAAAATAACAAACCGTTAAAACAATAAAAATGACAAAGCTTATTTTTCTAATAATTGCATTTTTTGCTTTAAACCAAAGTTATTTACAAGCTCAATGTTATGTTCCACCAAATGTTTGCGGAAAATATATAGATTTATATTATTGGGATACTATACCGCAAGGCTCTGTAGGTTATTGGATTGATTCAACAGATAATGTATTAAATTATTGGCAAGTTATTGATCAACAGTTAGGAAATGATTATTACGCTGTTGCCGAAATTGAAAATTTTGGACAAGATGCCTTTGCCTTTGTTATTTATGATGGCGTAAATTACGATACTACTTTTTGGCAAACTACTGTATTTGAAGATTATCCAGTTATTGATGCCTGCCCAACATGTTACAGAATAACCGATACAGTGCTTAATAACGTAAACGGATTAGGACATACAGTACATATTGGAAGTGCAAGAGTTGATACGGTTTGTTTGTATGATAGCAATACACCTTATATTTTAAATCCATATTATAATAAATGGCAACCAAGTTGGTCTAAAAGTATGAATGGAATTAATTTTGCAAATGAAAATGGATTTCCTTATGGTTTAACTGAAACTCCAAATGATACAGTTACTGTTAATATTTTTAATTCTAAGATAAATAATTCCGTTGGAGATTTTTATGTGCTTGTTTTTGAGGTTAGACAAAACTATGGTGGTGGTTGAGCTAGCTACGATACCTTACTCGTATCATTTGCTAAACAGCCAAATGCAGAAATTGGCTATAAAGCACCAAACTGTTATAACGAATCCTCGCAAATATGGGCAGAGCAAGATATAGATGCAAACCCAACAAGTTTTATTTGGGATTTTGATAATAATGCAAATATTATAAATACTCAAACTGATGTTTTAACTCCTGATAGTATTTATTTCTTAAATTGGGGATTGTACCATAATTGTAATAGCCTTTCACATCAAATAAGTTTGAAAACAAAAAGCGATTGGGGATGTAGCTCTACTGAGAATATTATAGAAGTAGAGGAGCCTAATTTTATTACTCCAATATTTGAGAATACGCAACCGTATTGTGGTATGGCGAATGGTATTATTAGAAAACCTAATAGGTGTTTTACTTGTGAAAACGATACAATAACAAATGGTTTCTTATCAACATTTGTGTACTCCTCAGTATCTGGGTGGGATATGGGTATATGGGGTACAATACAACCTGATTCAATTGTTAACGTTTCATCAATAGATACTACAATTATTGAAATAGCATATCAATCATTTGTTGATTCACAAACTCAATGTGTTGATAATTTTACTGTTATTTTAAATAACGGTAATTATGTTTTAGATAATGATTTACAAGCAAAAATGAATATATTCCCAAACCCTGCAAAAGATTATATCCAAATACAAACAGACAAAAGAATAGATAATATTGAAATTTTATCTATTGATGGTAAATTAATTAAGCAATTCAAAACTCATAATTTAGAATTCAGAATTAATATTTCTGATTTAGAAAACGGAGTGTATTTTATAAAAATAGCGAACTCTGTTCAGAAATTTATAAAAGAACCTTAAATACGCAAGTCATGGTGCGAGTTATTGATATTAAATCATTTGGATTATCCCATATATGTATAATACCAAAAATGAAACAAAATTATCGATATAAATCGTTTCTATTTTCCGTATTTTTCGTTAAAAATTATTTCCATAACTTGTGCTATGCAAAGATTTTTTGCCTTAAACACAAAAAAAAGATTTTGTTTTTATTTACGTCATTTGGTAATGCAATTGTATTATTTGTTAGGAATTATACTCAAATTACATAGCTTTTCGGTTTTTCTACTTTTTCTTTTTCCATTTTTATTTGCTTAAAATTTTAAGCATAACAAGCTATGCTTAAAATTTTAAACTTTAAAAAAGAAAAAATAAATCCGTATAAATTCCCAAAAAAAACTAAAAGGTTTGAGTATATTATTGAAAATTTTCAGTAGGAACTTTTCTGTCAACTTTTTTTATTAAGCCTAGTAATACTTTCCCAGGACCAATTTCTGTAAAAGATGAAGCTCCATACTCAAACATATTTTTTACAGTTTGTGTCCAGCGTACAGGGCCAGTTAGTTGAGCTATTAAGTTTTGTTTAATTTTTGTGGGATTAGTTTCTGGACTAGCAGTTACATTTTGGAAAACAGGGCAAATAGGAGTAGAGAATTCGGCATTGTTAATTGCTTGTTCTAACTCAATACGAGCAGGTTCCATTAAAGGAGAATGAAAAGCTCCACCAACGCTAAGTTTTAGAGCACGTTTGGCACCAGCTTCAAGTAATATTTCGCAAGCTAAGTCTATACCTTTTATAGAGCCAGATATTACAATTTGACCAGGACTATTATAGTTAGCAGGCACAACAATTTCTTCAATATTTTTACACACTTCGGCAACATAATCGTCTTCTAGTCCTATAATAGCAGCCATAGTAGATGGTTCTTTATCACAAGCTTTTTGCATAGCATTTGCACGAATTTGAACAAGTTTTAATCCTTCTTCAAAACTTAATGCATTTGCCGCAACAAGTGCCGAAAATTCTCCAAGTGAATGTCCTGCAGTCATTTCTGGTTTAAAACTATTGCCTAAAGTTTTTGCTAAAATTACAGAGTGTAAAAATATAGCTGGTTGCGTAACATTTGTTTGTCTTAATTGTTCATCAGTACCCTTAAACATTATTTCGGTAATATCAAACCCAAGTATTTTGTTAGCTTTATCGAATAATTCTTTAGCTAATTCGTTATTTTCGTAAATATCTTTTCCCATTCCTGAGAATTGTGCTCCCTGACCGGGAAAAACGTATGCTTTCATTATATATATTATTAAAAATATTATTTAAACAATAAAGTTTGTAAAGTTAAATAAGTAGATTCAACTTTACAAACTTTAAATTTGTGAAATAAATAAAATTATTTTGATTTACATACAATGTAAATAATCTTCAACAAGTTTACGAATAGCATCGCTATTACCATATATTTCTTCGCTCATATGTTCGTCGTTAAATTCTTTAAGTTTTTTGATAGTATTATTAATAAACTTAGGAGGGAAGATACCATCTTTTTCAAAATAATCTCTATACTTCTCTAAGCTTAATGCACTTTCGTAGCATGATGCTGGTAACGAATTTAAACTATTAAGTTTATTTTCGTGTTGTTTATCAAAAATATTTATATCAACATATAGTTCTTTAGCTAATTTTAGAGAGTCTTTATTTTCTAATCCAAATTTAGCAGCAACAATTAAACTTGATAAAAAACCATATATATCAGCAGAACCATCACCTGCTCTAAATTCAACAGTTTGTTTTTGCGAAGCTTGAGGTAGAGCTGAATTATCTTGCGGATTAGCATCGTGAATCATATCACTTGCTCCAAGCCAACCAAGTGGTACTCTAACTAAAACTGAGCGGTTTCTATCGCCCCAACATATATTTGTAGGAGCTTCTTGGTGGGGTACTAATCTTAAGTATGATGTTGGAATTGTATTACCAAAAGCAGTAATTGGTGAAGCAAAAAATAATAAGCCTGCTATTAGTTTTTTTGCAGTATCACTTAGTTTCTCATTTTCAACTAACACATTATTTCCATCTTTTTCTAAAAGCATATGTATATGTAGTCCACTTCCTGCTTTTCCTACAGTAATTTTAGGAGCAAAACTAATTTTAACACCATACTCGTTACTTAACATACGTAGTACCCATTTTGCAATAACAAGCTGGTCAGCAGTATCTTCAACATTTGTTGGTAAAAATTCAATTTCGTGTTGCTCAAAAAAGTCATCACCTTTTGTGAAATTACCAACCTCAGAGTGTCCGTATTTAATTTTTCCTCCACATTCGGCAATAATTTTTATTGCTTCTGTACGTAAATGTTCCCAATTTGTAAAAGGTGCTGAGGTATGGTACCCTTTTTGGTCTTTTGCAGGATATAAATCTTCTTTTTCAGCCATTACATAATACTCAAGCTCTCCAAGAGCTTTAAATGTATAACCTGTTTCGTCTTGAAACTTTTTATGAGCTTTTCTTAATATATTTTCAGGAGCACTTTCTAGAGGTTTTCCTTCACTTGTATAAAAAGAACACAATAAATCTAAAGTTAAGGTTTCGGCAAAAGGATTTACGAAAGCTGTTCTATATCTAGGTATAACGTACAAATCAGACGAACCTGCATCCATAAAAGAAAATAAACTAGAACCATCAACTCTTTCTCCTGTAGAAAGAATCTGATTTAAATGATTTAAATCTGTGATGATGAAATTTAAAGTTTTTAATTTTCCATCTTCGGCTACATACCTAAAATTTAACATTTCAACTTCGTTTTCTACAATAAATTTTATTATATCTTCCTTTGTGAAATCGTCAGCTGGTTTCTGTAAATATCTTACTAATTTGTTAGGGTTTAAAGCAATTATATTATCATCCATAATATTTTTTTTTAATAAAATTAGAATATTATAAAAATAGTAATTATTTTGGTTAAAAAAAGTGACAATATCATTTTATGAAAGAAATTGTAAATAAAATAGATTTTCCTGAGTATAATTTTACTAGTGAAGTTTCTTCATACAAAATGGAAATAAGTATAGTAAATGGTGATATAGTGTTTGTTACAATTTCTGGAGTAGCAGTTTATGAAGAATTTTTAAAGGCTCAGATACACTTAAATAAGTTTATTGATGAGCAAATTATTGATAATAAAACTTATTATTTATTCCATAATTATGCAAAATTAGTAGAGATTCCTGCAAAAACACGAATATCTTATAAGAATTGGGTGCTTAATCATCTTATTATTTTTGATTATGTGTTTTTCTTTAATTTAAATTTTATTTCTCAGTTAATAATTAAGCTAGGAAAGGCAACTACTCCTTTATTTGATAAAATATTTATTGTAAAAGATTTAGATGAAGCCTTATTATTTATTGAAAAGAAAAAGAAGTTTTCATATTTAAAAAATACAGAATTTAAGTTTACAGATGAAATAGATAGTATAATTTACGAAAAAAATATTGTTGAAAAAAAAGAGTGGGGTGGAGAGGTTGATAATGGCAGACTTAAATACTCGTCAATTGTAATTGATAATAACATAATTGTCAGGAGATTAGAGGGTGAGTTTCATAAAGGAGATATGGAATATCTTATTGATAGCCTAAAGATTATTAAAAAAGATATGAATATTGAAAACGAAAAGTATTTCTTGTTTTTAGATGTAAGAAAGCTCTTTGGAATAAAAATTCATTCTAGAACAGAAGCTGTTGAATGGTTTGTAAAGGAGGCTTCTAAATTATATATATCTGGTTTTTTTGGTGCTGATAAGATATCCGATTTAGTTATCAAGTTCTCTATAAATATATCATCTTTAAAAAATATTGTTTTCTCTTTTAATAGTTTAAATGATGTATTAGAGGAGGTATTCTTTCAAAAAGGTTATATTCTTAATCTTAAACAAGAGAAGCAAACTGTTTTTTTTAAAAAATTCTTTAATCAAAGAAGCAGAATAAAAGAACTTGAAATAGAAAATGCAAGATTAATAGAATTTAATAGTGAGAGAATAGAAACAATATTTAAAATAATTGGAGACATTACTTGGGATGAAAATTTGAAACCTCCAGAAATTAAAACAGATGATTCTGATCCGTATAGCGATGTTTTTTATGCACTAAAACTATTATATTTTGATGTAAAAGAAATAATTGATAATAGAGATGTGTTATTAGAAAAGGCAAAAGAGGCCGATTCTTTAAAATCAGCATTTCTTGCAAATTTAAGTCATGAAATAAGAACTCCTTTAAATGGTATTATTGGTTTTTCCGATTTATTATTAGAAGATGATGAAATAAATGGTAAACAACAACAATTTTTAGAAATAATTAGTAAAAATAGCAATAATCTATTGAGTTTAATGAATGACCTTATTCAAATATCTACTATTGAAGCTGGGCAGGTAATAATAAAAAGTAAAGAATTCGATTTGAATAATTTATTTATACAACTTGAAAAAATGTTTCATTCAATAGTGATTAAAGATAAACTTGAAGTTGAAGTTAAATGTGTTACTGCAGGAGAAAAAGAATTTATTATTAAAAGTGATGAATTAAGATTAAATCAAATATTAGTGAATATTATAGGGAATGCGATTAAATTTACTAAAAATGGGAATGTATTTTTTGGTTACAATATAATATCAATAGAAGGAAAAGATTATTTGAAATTTTATGTTAAAGATACGGGAATAGGGATTGATAAAAAATATCAGTCTATTATTTTTGATAGATTTAGGCAAATTGATGGAAGTAATACACGTAATTATGGAGGGACAGGTTTAGGGCTTTCAATATCAAAAAATTTAGTAGAATTGTTAGACGGTGAAATCTGGATTGAATCAGAAGAGGGGAAAGGTAGTATATTTTATTTTACAATACCTTTTGTTTAAAATTTAAAAAAATAATAGCCATAATTTGTGTATTTTGATAAAATAAAAAAAGGTTTAAAACTTAGTGTTTTAAACCTTTTGTACTCTTTCAAGGGTGGGCGATATAGGATTCGAACCTATGACCCCCACGGTGTAAACGTGGTGCTCTGAACCAGCTGAGCTAATCGCCCTTATTGCGTATTGCGAGTGCAAAAGTAAAGTATTTTTTTATATATCCAAATGTTTTTAAAAAAAATATTAAATATTTTTCAAAAAAAAATATTCTAATTTATTAACTAGCTTTTTATATGTGATAATCAGTGTTTTATTAATTTAATTATTTTTAAATTTGTTTTTTTAGGAAGTACTAGGTTTATATTAGAAAAATAATATTCTGTATTCTTCAATTTAAACATCATAATTGCTATG
>Ga0256827_10001813_pt1 | contig 13803 bp, 15 predicted proteins | sample CV84metaG_FD_185977 | JGI IMG/M metagenome (GOLD analysis project Ga0256827, IMG submission 185977) | Hydrothermal vent microbial communities from East Pacific Rise, Pacific Ocean - CV84 | ecosystem: Environmental > Aquatic > Marine > Hydrothermal vents | place: Pacific Ocean: East Pacific Rise... | reverse complement strand
GACCGTTATTGCTGGGGAGAATGATACTGGGAAGAGTACTGTTGGGAAGGCTTTATTCTCTCTTTTGAAAGAGTATTCAAATAGGATTCCTTGGTTAAATAAAGAAGAATACTTTCCTAAAATTTATGAAAATATTTTTAAAGAATCTTTTAATGAAAATCAAAGTGAGATTTCTTTTTCTCTTCCTTTCGGAGGAAATATTTCCTTAGAAATTTTATCTGAAAGAATTCATGAAATACCAGAAATTATTTTAATTGAAACACCATTAGTATGGAATTTTACAGATTTTTTTAGAGATGTAGCTCAAATTGAATCTCAAATCAGAATTGAAATTGACTATCCATATTTAATGAAAGATTTAACTTTCAGTCTTTTTATAAAAAGTGCATCTGTTGGCTTAAATATTAAAGAAAGAGTCATATCTTTAATGGGTGGAGAGTTTAAAAAAGATGAGATGGGTCGCTACTATTTCGATAAACAAGGTCAACGAATAGAGCTTGTAAATACTGCAACAGGTATAAAATACTTTGGAATTTTTCAAATTTTATCTCAAAATAACTATTTAAATGAAAATACGGTTCTAGTTTTAGATGAACCCGAAGTTCACCTACACCCAAAATGGCAACTAGAGATGGCAAAAATTATTGTCGAACTTGTTGAAAAAGGGGTTAAAATAGTTGTTAATTCTCATAGTCCTTATATGATAGATGCTCTGAAATATTATGCCGATAAAGAGAAAATTAATAATAATTTCTATTTGGCAGAGAAAAATAAAGATGAAACTTCTAATATAAGTGATGTGACCATGGATGTATCTCCTATTTTTGAGAAATTAACAGAACCTTTACGAGAATTAAGAAAAATGAAATTGGGTTTAAAATAGTGAATGTATCTGATATAAAAGAGTTATTTGAAACTAAGTTTTCAAAACATTTTTATACTCTATCAAAAATTTCAGAAGATGATACAAATAAAGTATCTTTATGCTGTTATAAAAACAAATTTTTAGATTTTGATAAAATTGCAAAAGAGTATCATCAAAGTTGGGCAACAACAGATATGATATTTTTTGATTTAAAAAGAGAATATATTGTATTTGTCGAATATAAGAATGCAAAAATTAAAGATAAAGCAAAAATAAAACAGAAATTTTTAGATAGTTTTGCACTTTTTTGTAAAATATTAGATATAGATAAAAAGACTTTCTGGAATTTTAAAACTTATCTGTTCTTTGTAACAAGTAAAGAGAAAAACCCTAATCAAGTGACTCATAGAGATTACTTGTCAACAACAGATGAACTTCTAGATATTTTAGAAGACAATATTATACTATATGGTTTTGAAATTTATAAACCATGGTATTTTGACGAAATAAAAACACCATTCTGTGATGAGTTTGCAGAGCTTATGGAAGAAGAGTTTAAGATTAAATTAGAGGAAAACAAGTGAACAAAAACGCATTAACATTTAGTGAAATACTACTAAAACTACAACAATACTGGGCAGAACAAGGGTGTAATATTGTTCAGCCTTATGATATACCAGCAGGAGCAGGAACATTTCATCCTGCTACACTTTTACGAAGCTTGGATAGCAAACCGTGGTCAACAGCTTATGTAGCACCATCAAGAAGACCAACTGACGGACGATATGGAGAGAACCCAAACAGATTGGGGGCTTATTATCAGTTTCAGGCACTTATCAAACCATCTCCTGATAATATCCAAGAGCTTTATTTAAAATCTTTAGAGTATTTAGGATTGAATCTACAAGAGCATGATATTCGATTTGTAGAGGATAACTGGGAGTCTCCAACACTTGGTGCGTGGGGTCTTGGTTGGGAAGTTTGGCTTGATGGGATGGAGGTTACTCAATTTACCTATTTTCAACAAGTAGGTGGAATTGCTTGTGATCCTGTGGCTGTTGAGATTACCTATGGTACGGAGAGATTAGCTATGTATCTGCAAGGGGTTGAGTCTGTATTTGATATTGTTTGGAATAGACAAGGGGATAATATAACTACTTACGCTGATGTTCATAAAGAGAGTGAGTATGAGTTTAGTAAGTACCATTTTGAGGTAGCTAGTGTAGAGAAGCTTTTAAAAGATTTTGATGATGCTTCGGCAGAGTGTAAATTGTGTCTTGATAATGGTCTACCTCTTCCTGCTTATGATCAGTGTATGGTAGCAAGTCACGCATTTAATGTTTTGGATGCTAGAAAAGCAATTTCTCAGGCTCAACGGCAGAATTATATTTTGAAGGTTCGTGAATTGTCTATTGGCTGTGCTAGATTGTATAAAGATCAAGAAAATGAAAGAAATATGCGTGTAAATGCGTAGGGGCAGACCAATGTGTCTGCCCTCTTATATGTAAAAATATTATAAAATCAAGGGTCAACACATCGGTTGACCCCTACGGGAATTCTATGAAAATATCAGAAATATACGAAAAATTAAACATCATAAGCCCCTTTGAACTTCAAGAGCGATGGGATAATTCAGGTCTACTTGTAGGCGATATGAATAGAGAGTTTGAACATATCGCTTTGGGATTAGATCTAGACTATGATACTTTAGACGAGGCAAAAGAGAACACTCTTTTTATCGTCCATCATCCTCTTATCTTCTCAGGATTGAAGCAGTTAGATTTCTCTATCTATCCTGCTAACCTATTAGAGATAATGGTAAAAAAGAATCTATCTCTAATCGCTATGCACACCAATTTTGACAAGACACATCTTAATAGTTATGTGTTTGAGAATATATTGGGGTTTAAAAGAGAGTCACAAGATGATTTTATCTGTAGAACTACAGGTTCGTGGTCTAAGGATGAACTGCTTAAACATCTAAAAGATAGATTGGGATTAGAGACTCTTCGTGTGATCTCTCCAAAAGCCAAAATAGATTCAATAGCTCTGACTACAGGAGCGGGTGCTTCTCTAATAGATGAGGTAGATGCTGACTGTTTTTTGACAGGAGATATAAAGTATCATGATGCGATGAAGGCTATGAGTCAAAATCTGATGATGGTCGATATTGGTCACTATGAGAGTGAGAAGTTTTTTGTGAATGTAATACAAGCAGAGTTGGAAAATTTAGGACTTTTTGCTATAATTTCACAATCGAAAAACCCATTTGAGATAATCTAATAGATTTTTTATAAATTGGTACTACTTAAATACGCTTTAAACCCCCAAAGGATAGAGATTGAATAAACATTTAGAAGAGTTAATAGACCTTTCAAAATTGGATAAATCTATAGATGATTTTACTCCACTAATTGAAGCTGCACAGAGAAAACTAGCAAGAAGAGTAACAAAACGAGACGATATTGTAGAAAAAATTACAGAGTTGAATAATACTATTGCTGATACAAATTCAAAAATTACCTCTTATGAGGAGCAGATCAAAGCTCTAAATGAGCAACTAATACTAGGTGTGGCAAAAGAGAAAGAGGTTAAAACAGAAAAAGAGATGAAGGCTCTTCAGATGGAGACCGAACTTGCAAAAGAGAAGATAACCCATGCAAATGAGGAGATTGAGAGACATAATAAAACTTTAGAGGTGAGAGAAGAGGAGCTTGAAAAATCAAATAGCGAATTGGAAGTAATTGCCCAAGAGGTTGATAAAGTTCAAGCTGAAGTCTCTGAAAAGTTAGCCTCTATTGAAGATAATAAAGCAAAACTCTTTGCTACTAGAGAGACTAAGACTATGGCTATAGACCAAAAGATCCTCTCTTTTTATGAAAAAATTCGTATTTGGGCGAGAAATACAGCTGTTGTTCCTGTCAAAAAACAGGCATGTTATGGCTGTTATATGAAACTCAATGATTCTGCTTATGCTGAGGTAATTAAATCAGAAGATATTAGCACTTGTCATCACTGTGGTCGTATTTTGTATCTTGAGCCTCAGACTGCTGAGAACCTAATATAGGCTCATCTTTGGATAAACTATTTTTTATCCTTTATGGTGCTATTGTTACACTATTGTATATTTTAGCACTACCTTTTCTATTTTGGTTCTCCAAGCGTAAATCAAAATATAAAATCTCTATCCCTTCACGGTTTTTTCTAAAAGAGAATAGCCCTCTTAGTGCTGATGGTATCTGGTTTCACTCATGTAGTTTTGGTGAGGCAAGAGCTATCTATCCTGTATTGGATAAACTACCAAATGAGTTGTTGAGACTTACCACAACAACTCAAACAGGATATGAGGCTATCTCTATAAAACAGAGCAAAGAGAGCCGTTATTTGCCTTTTGAACCTCTACTTTTTTATTGGTTGAAACCTCAAAAAGTTTTGGTTGTTATGGAGGCAGAGTTTTGGTATCTACTTTTTGCTTTAGCACAAAAAAGAGGAGCAAAGACACTGCTTATCAATGCGAGGATGAGTGATCGATCATTTCCAAAATATAAAAAAATGTCATGGTTTTACAGGATAATTTTTACTCATATTGATGAGGTATATGCTCAGAGTAAATTGGATGGAGAGAGACTTATAGAGTTGGGAGCTAAAAATGTTAGAGTTATTGGTAACATCAAGTTAGCCAATATTCCAAAAGAGACAAAACAGCTCTCAAAACCAAAAGCTCTTCTTATCTGTGCAGGTAGTACACATGAGGGAGAGGAAGAGATTATTTTAGATGCTTATGCTAAACTAAAAGAGGAAGATCCTTCTGCCAAACTTGTTATTGTTCCAAGACACCCTGAACGTTTTGGATTGGTCTCTAAAATGGTTAAAGAGTTTGCACGGGAGTATCATTATACTTGGCATAATTATTCAGACAATGAAGCTTTTAATAGTGATATATTGGTAGTTGATCTTTTGGGTGAGTTGATAAATATATATGCTATTAGTGATATTGTTATCTTGGGTGGAGCATTTGCAAAAGTTGGTGGACACAATGCAGCCGAGGCTGCACAGTTTGGCTGTAAGATAATCTCAGGAGAACACTATTTTAATCAAAAAGATATATTCTCTATGATAGAAGGGATAGCTATTGTGACAGAATCTAATTTGGCTAGACGACTACAGCAACATGGGTTATTGATACCTACAAAAATAATACAAAGAACAGATATAGAGCCGATACTAAACTCTATAGAGATGGAGATAGAATATGGAAAAAGCATATAAACTACTTGCCGAACAAGAGGGCATGTCAAATAAAAAAGCAAAAGAGCTTATCGACCGTGGATTGGTTTATGTTTTGGATAAAAAGGTCAAAATAGCCAGAGCAGAGATGCCAAATGATACTAGATTTAGAGTTGAAGAGATAGACAAAGTCAAAATCATATATCAAGATGAGCATATATTGGCTATCAATAAACCAGCACTTTTGGACTCCTATGAGTTACAAGATGCGATTGAGGAGGATGAGACAGTTTTGATTCACCGTCTTGACCGTGATACCTCAGGGGTTTTGATCTTGGCACGAAATGAGGATTTTTTGGAAGATGCAATTCAGGCATTTAAGCAACGAAAAGTCAAGAAGAGATATATCGCATGGGTAGAGGGTGTCTTCTATGAAGAGATAACTATCGATGCACCTATCGCCACACATAAACAGGGTGGAAAAGCTTTTTCTGAGATCAATGAGACTAGAGGAAAACCAGCTATAACTATCGTCAGACCATTAGAGATACAGGGTAAAAAATCTAAAGTAGAGATAGAGATTATGACAGGTAGAACACACCAAATTCGTGTGCATCTATCGAGCATAGGTCATCCTATTGTAGGAGATGAGAGATATGGTTCTGTGACTCGTTCTAAGAGAATTTTGCTTCATGCGAAGGCTCTTTCTCTACTTGGTTATGCTTTTGAAGCCAAAGAGCCAAGAGATATACAAAAGTACAAATAAAAGGATAAAAAATGGGATCACTACCAGAGGATAATATATACTACTATATCTCTTATATAATTATATTAATTGTTTTTTACTTTGTTTTGAAGTCACCTAAAAAGAGAGACAAGGACAAAAAATAATTTGCTAAAAACAGACCTTTAAGTCCGTTTTGCTATAATCCACGCAATAATTTTAATAAAATAAAAGAGATAAATATGTTTGATACCCTAACCAATAGTTTCAAAGGTGCTATAGATAAGATTCGTTTTTATGATGATGAAAAAGCCTTAAAAAAGGCATTAGCCGAGCTTAAAAAATCTCTGCTAAAGGCAGATGTACACCACAAAGTGGTCAAAGAGCTTTTGGCAACGGTTGAAAAAGAGACCAAAGCCAATGGTATTGGTAAAGAGAATTTTCTAAAGGCACTTCAAAATGACTTGGAGAGGATCTTAACTGCAAAAGGAAATCAAGGATTTGTTTTTGCTTCTAAACCACCTACTGTTGTACTTATGATTGGTCTTCAAGGGTCTGGTAAAACGACAACTACAGGAAAGTTAGCCTATTTTCTAAAAGAGCAAAAGAAGAAAAAAGTTATGATCGTTGCAGCTGACCTACAGAGATTGGCTGCTGTTGAACAGCTTCGTCAGATTACTGCTACTATGGACGTAACACTCATGGCTGACGAGGATTCTACACCTGAAAAAATTGTCAGAGAGGCATTGAAAAAGGCTGAAAAAGAGCTATATGATGTAGTACTTATAGATACAGCTGGTCGATTGGCTATAGATGATGAGTTGATGGATGAACTTGTAAAAATCAAAAAAGTAGCCAGTCCTGATGAACTATTCTATGTAGCTGATGCAATGACAGGTATGGATGCTGTAAGAACAGCACAGACATTTAAAGAGAAGATAGGTATATCTGGGGTAGTGCTAAGTAAGTTTGATGGTGACTCCAAAGGTGGTGTAGCTATGGGTATTGCTCATCAGGTTGGTGTACCTCTACGATTTATTGGTGCTGGTGAAAAGATGCCTGACCTTGAGCAGTTTATTCCTGATAGAGTTGTCTCTAGGCTTATGGGTGGCGGTGACCTTGAGTCTCTAGCTGAAAAAACAGCCAATATTATTGATGATAAAAAAGCAAAAGAGCTTAGCAAAAAGATCAAAAAAGGTAAATTTAACTTTAATGACTTTTTGGAGCAGATGGAGTCTATGAAAAAGTTGGGTTCTATGAAATCTATCATGGGGATGATCCCAGGTATGAGTGGTATGGCAAAGCAGATCGGAGATATGGATCTGGAGAACTCAAAAGAGATCAATCAGATCAAAGCTCTTATCGGCTCTATGACCAAAAAAGAGAGAGAGCATCCAGAGCTTCTGAACAATACTAGAAAACGAAGACTAGCTGCTGGTGCAGGACTCTCTCAGATGCATGTTAACCGTATCTTAAAACAGTTTAAGAGTGCAGGGAAGATGGCAAAACAGCTCTCTGGTAAGGGTGGTATGCGACAGATGCAAGATATGATGAAGAACATGCAGGGTGGAGGAATCCCACGATAGATCTGTATATTGTAGGTAAGAGTATCCACAAGAGTTACTCTTACTCATATATTTTTATATCTTTATGCTAGGTATAATAATAAATTCGATAAAATTCCATTCCAAGTATTGATGAGTGCTTCCTCATTAATGGTAGTTGTCAGTACTTATATGGTAGCTCTCTTCAGCAGAAAGCTCATGCAATTGATTGCATCTAGGGAGTAGTTAGCCCTTTGCTGAAACTAAAAGATATATTTTGAAGGATAGAAAATGACAACAATTAGACTTACAAGAATGGGAAGAAAAAAACAACCTTTTTACAGAATTGTAGTAACAGATAGTAGAAAAAGAAGAGATGGTGGTTGGATTGAATCAATTGGTCACTATAACCCAATGATCAAAGAGAATAACCTTACTGTAGATATGGAGAGACTAAACTACTGGACTAGTGTTGGTGCTCAAATGAGTGATAGAGTCAAAAAAATCACATCTAAGTAGTAGCTATCATGGTAACAGAATTCGTCTCTCAATATGCTAAGCTTTTGGTAAGTCACCCTGAAGATATATCCGTATCGGTAAAAAATCTTGAGGAGAATTATGATGAGATTACTATCGTCGCAAATAGCGAGGATGTAGGTAAACTCATAGGTAAAGAGGGACGAATGATTAACTCTATCAAGACAGTTATCTCTGGTTGTAAAGCCAAAGGTGGATGTAACTACAGAGTTAATGTAGAATCAAAAAAGTAGGTGTGACCATGTCACACGCCAAAACAAAACAATCAGAGAAAAGTATTCGTTTTCTTATTGCACAAGTGGGTAAGACTCACGGACTTCACGGAGATCTTAAACTCCATCTTCATACAGACTTTCCAGAACAGTTTAAAGAGGGATACTCTTTTGAAACAAGCTCAGGTACTCTTGAAATTTTGCGTATAAATATGACCCGAGGTACAGTTGCCTTTAGAGGTTACGAGGGTGTTGACTATGCCAGAAAACTTACCAACACTAAACTTTATGCTACACTAGAAGAGACCAAAGAGAGATGTCAACTCAAAGATGGTGAATATTTTTGGTTTGACCTAGAGGGGTGTCGTATTGTTGAAAATGGTACTGATCTGGGCGTGGTCAAAGAGATTCAAAGGCTTACTGATGTCAACTACTTTTTTATAGAGACAGATGACTCTTTGGTCAAAAAAGGATTTTCTAAAACTTTTTTAGTTCCAAATATTAGTAGATATGTACTCTCTATTGATGTAGACTCAAAAGTTATTACAGTGATAGATGCCAAAGAGATTTTAGAAGCATCTTAGATCTCTTTAGTTTAACTCTAGGGTAGATTTTTCTATTAGTTTCTACTTCCCATAACTATATCTCCAATCATACCTAGGGCTGATCCCTCTCCTACATCATCATTACCAAGTCTTTGTGGTGCTGCTGAGAGCATTCTCCCTGCTAATCTTGAAAATGGTAGTGACTGTACCCATACTTTTCCTTCTCCTTGTAGTTTGGCAAAAAAGAACCCTTCTCCTCCAAAAAGTCCTGTTTTGATACCACCTGCTTGTTCTAAATCAAAATCAATTTGAGGCTCCATTGCGACAAGACAACCCGTATCGAGATGTAGAACCTCTCCAGCTTTGAGTTCGATCTCTTTTAGCATCCCTCCTGCATGGATAAAGACCATGCCATTACCCTCTAGCTTTTGCATGATGAATCCCTCACCACCAAAGAGTCCTGTTAGTATCTTTCTCTGGATATGAATCCCTATGGAGACCCCTTTTGCTGCTGCTAAAAAACAATCTTTTTGACAGATTAGTGTTCCATTGGATATTTTTGAGAGATCTACAGGTATAATTCTTCCTGGGTATGGAGCTGCAAAAGCGAGTTTGGCTTTGTCATATCCCTTGTGTGTAAATACCGTGGTAAATAGACTCTCTCCTGTAACAAGTCGCTTTCCTGCACCTACAAGTTTATCAAAAAAACCACTACTTGCTTTTCTCTCTTCTGATCCATCTCCAAATACTGTATCCATGACAATTTGGCTATCTTTATACATCATTGATCCTGCTTCTGCCACAACACTCTCTTCTGGGTCAAGCTCAATCTCCACATACTGTATATCTTCTCCAAATATTTTGAAGTCAATCTCATCAGCATGAGGGAACACCTCTCCTCTACTCATCGCTCTTGATGGAGGAGGGGTCGCCTCTCTTCTTCCATATAGACTATTTTTTACTTGTTGTAACTCTGCAACTTCCGAGATGGGTCTCCATTGGTCACCAAAACTCTCTTTCCATGCATAGCCACTATTGTCCTTTTGTGCATATCTTTTTGCTTCCATTCTTGATATTGGTCCGATATTTGTTCCGTTGTCATATTCTAAAAACCACTCTTCATTCATATTTTATTCCTTATTTCTTTTTGTTACAATTAGAGTATCATTGTGACAGAATTAGGCTTAAGTTTTTTTTAATATATCTGAAAATATTCTTAAATAGAAAGAGTTTATATTTTTGATATAATGCCAAAGAAAAAAAGGTTCTTATTTGAAATTTACTTTTGTAACGCTTTTTCCCAATATTATAGAGGGGTATTTTAGTGATTCTATTTTGAAACTAGCTATAGAGAGAACTCGTATAGAGATTGATTTTTATAATCCGAGAGACTACACAACCAACAAACATAACAAAGTAGATAAGCCAATGATTGGAGGAGGAGCAGGTATGTTGATGATGCCTCAGCCACTCTTTGATACGGTTGATGCTATCAAAAATATCTCTCCTGATGCATATATTGTTTTGGCGACTCCCGTGGGAAAGCCTTTTATTCAAAATGACGCAAAAAGATTAGCTAAAAAAGGGCATATAGTCTTTGTCTCAGGACGATATGAGGGGGTGGATGAACGCTTTATAGAGCAGAAGGTAGATGAGCTATTCTCTATAGGTGATTTTATCCTTACAGGAGGGGAGTTACCCTCTATGGTGATGTGTGATGCTATAGCTCGAAATGTCTCAGGGGTGCTTGGAAATAGTGACTCTCTTAGTATTGAGAGTTTTGAGCTATCCTCTTTGGAAGCACCATCCTTCAGTAAACCGAAAGTTTACCAAGAAAGTGATGTTCCTTCAGAGCTATTAAAGGGAAATCACGGTAAAATTGCCGACTTAAAAAATGCTATGGCTAGAGCAAAAACAAAATACTTTAGACCCGATATGCATAATCATCTCAAATTTAGTGAGAGAAATAACAAAAGGTGAGTTTATGAGAAATAAATATATTGAGAGTTTTGAACAATCACAACTAGAGGGTAAAAGTGTACCTGAATTTAGAGCAGGTGATACACTAAGAGTCGCTGTTAGAATTAAAGAAGGCGAAAAAGAGAGAGTTCAAAATTTTGAGGGTGTATGTATCGCTCTTAGAGGTCAAGGAACTGGTAGAACTATGATGGTTCGAAAAATTGGTGCTAACTCTGTAGGTGTTGAGAGAATTTTCCCACTATACTCAGAAAGTATTGAAAGTATTACTGTACTCAGAAGAGGTAGAGTAAGAAGAGCAAAACTATTCTATCTTAGAGCACTCAAAGGTAAAAAAGCTAGAATCAAAGAGCTTAGAAGAAAATAATTTTCTTTTAGTTTTCTCCTCTACTAATAAGAGAGTCATTACTCTCTTTCTTCTTTAAAATATCCTACCAAATTAGTTTATCTATGTTATAATTTCCAATCAATTTTAAGGAAACATGCCCATGAACTTTCTCAAAAAAATAGCACAACGACTACTACTTGTTATACAGTTTATTCTAGTTTTCCTCTTTATTCTTTTTGAAGAGATCATATGGGAAGGTTTGGCTAAGCCTATCTATGACCATATCGCATCTATCCATATTCTTCAAAAGTTAGAGAAGCTTATATCTATCTCTCCTAGGCATATTGTTCTGCTATTTTTTGTAGTATTACTATTGGGTGTAGAGGGTGCTGGTCTCGTTGCTGGACTATTTTTTGTTCAGGGTAAGGTTCTATTGGGTACAGCTCTCTATATCGCCAAGATACCTATTGCAGGATTTACTTTTTGGTTATTTAGGGTATCTAAATCAAAACTATTGAGTTTTATTTGGTTTGCTTGGGCATATAAAAAATTGATGAGTGGTATTGCTTGGCTTAAAGATACAACTATATATAGTAGAAGTATAGAGATGATGCAGGATATAAAGAGCCAAATTAAATTGGCAATCAAGAGTATAAAAGAGAGATACTTTTCAAGAAATAGTAGTTTTACAGAAGAGATTAAGTCATTTTATAAATATATCAAAAACTTTAAAAATAGGAAAAAGAAGTGATAAAATATGTACTGTTTGATACAGAGACAACAGGAAATCAAGGTGAAGATAGGATCATCCAAATAGGTGCAATGGTTATTGATGCTAGAGGTGGAGTAGAGGTCTATGATGAGCTATGCTCTAGTGAAGTAGAGATAAAAATAGAGGCTATGGAGGTACATAATATTACTCCTGAGCTTTTAGAAGGAAAAGGTAATTTTAAATCTACAAAATTTTATAGAGATTTGACCTCTTTGAACTCTAGCAAAAACTATCTTATTGCACATAATATCAAGTTTGATTTGGGTATGTTGGAAAAAGAGGGTTTTGAGAACAATATGCAGTTGATAGATACGCTTCGCTGTTCCAAACATCTTTTTCCTGACTCTCCTTATCATAGACTTCAATACTTTAGATACTCTCTTGGTCTCTACAAAGATGAAATCAGAGAGGCTCAAAAACATAACATTGTGATAAAAGCACACGATGCTATTGGAGATGTATTAGTAATGAAACTGCTACTTTCGAAACTAGTAGCAAAGGTCAAAGAGAGATACCCTTCAGCACATCCAATGGAGCAGTTGGCTACATTGACTCGTCAACCTGTTATGATTCAAACCTTTAAGTTTGGAAAACATAATGGCAAAAAAATCGAAGATGTAGCTAGAGAGGATATGAGCTATCTCAAATGGATGTATAAAAATATGGATCTTGATGAGGATATGCAGTTTACACTTGAAAAAGTGATGGAACGGTATGGGTGATAGCCATAAAGGCTATCATCGTCTATAGTAGTTTATCTTAACGGCTTGTGCTAGTTGGTGTACTGCCATCGCATAGTGGTCTTTTGGGTTGTATCTTGCGATACTATAAAAGTTTGGTGTTCCCCACCACATCTCATCTTTGTGGTATCTATTCAATTTAATTAGAGATACGCTTCCTCTATATCCATAAAAATTATTAACAGGTCTCATGCCTAGAGAGTATAGGTGAGATTGTGAATAGCTAGTTTTGAATCCTGTTGCAATTCCATAAAATCTAGGCTTATTATATGTGGTTAGTACTGCAACAGGTATTCTTGGATTCCATTTACCTCTCTCTTTGAAGTAGTTGGCCACACTACCAATCGCATCAGCTTTTGTAAAAAGATTTATCTGTCCATTACCATCAAGATCTACAGCAAAGCTTCGAAATGAACTAGGCATAAACTGAGATAGACCAAATGCTCCAGCATAAGAGCCTTCTATTCTTCGTGGATCCATCCTCTGTTCTCTTGTCATCAATAGGTAGTTCTCTAGCTCAGATGTAAAAAATTTGGTTCTTTTTGGGAACTCAAGGGATATAGATGTTAGAGCATCCAAAAGTTTATGTTTTCCCGTAAATCCTCCAAAATTAGTCTCGACACCTATAATTCCAATGATATATTCAGGTGCAACTCCATACATACGAGAAGCTTTCTCTAAATAGTATTTGTTCTCTTTCCAAAACTTGACACCTTTTCCTATTCTACTAGATGTAAGGAAGTTTGATCTATATTTATCCCAAGTACCAGTGGTTGTTCTTTTTGATACATTTGGCTTAGCAGTTGTCCCAAATGCTCCAATTTTTTTGAGAGCTTCTGTATCTCTACTTACACTTGAAAATACAGCATTTAGATAGCTTCTTGTAAAATGATGCTTATTTACCATTGTATTAATAAACTGCTTGAGTTTATAGTTATTTGCATATGCTCCTTGTAGATACCTACTTCCTATACTATTTGTTGAAAATATCTCTTGAGGAGGAAGAATCTCTTCTACTGGAATAGTATCTATAATAACAGGAGGAGGTGTATTGTCGATGATAATAGGGGTGACAGGTTCTCTATGCACTACTGAAGGAGTATATATTGGTCTTGTCTCTTTAGGCTCTTTCACTGTCTGTACACATCCGTTGATAGCCAGTATCACCAGCATCATAGAAAGTAGTTTGATATATTTCATGGTAAAATCCTTTTTTAGTTTTATTTTACCATAAAAAGTTAAAGATAGTTGTTCTTGAACTCCACATATCGTTTGGCTGAGGCATAAAGCTCTGCTACTTCTGCATCTGTTAGCTCCCTGACAACTTTGGCT
>Ga0256827_10001812_pt1 | contig 13803 bp, 10 predicted proteins | sample CV84metaG_FD_185977 | JGI IMG/M metagenome (GOLD analysis project Ga0256827, IMG submission 185977) | Hydrothermal vent microbial communities from East Pacific Rise, Pacific Ocean - CV84 | ecosystem: Environmental > Aquatic > Marine > Hydrothermal vents | place: Pacific Ocean: East Pacific Rise... | reverse complement strand
CTTCAAGTTTTATTCCTTCTTTTTTTGAACATGAACTAATAAATAACCCAATTATTATTGCTGATATTATTATTTTAACATTCATATTTTTCATGCGTTTTCCTAAATAATTTGTGCATAAAGATAATAATATTTTTTAACCATTAATAAAAAAAAACATACTCATTTTTCATTTCTCTAAAAACTTATTAATAGTTTTATCATCAATTGGTAAATCTTCTTTTATTTTTGTTTTTTTATTTAGAGCAGAATATGCTTTGTTTTTCCCTTTATTTCTTGTAATCTCTCTTGTACTAGTATTTGCAAAAACACCTGCTATTCCATATGAATTATTTTCATAAAATTAATGTCTTTTTTAAATATTTTTTTACTTTAGTATTTCTTCATTCGTTTTAAAAAACTTGTGTCTAAAGGTAATAATTATTTTATTCATTAAGAATAAAAAATTAATCAATCTTCACCCCCCACCAAAAACTCATCAATAGTTTCATCATTAATTGGTAAATTACATTTGTAGGTTATTTTTTTCATATTAGATGTAATATTTTGTTCTTGTAAATGTACTAAAATTTTTAATACGTAATTTCTGTTGTTTAACAATTGTTTTATTCTATAAGTAACAAGCTTAATAAAATATAATATCTTTGCAATATGTCAAAACAAAATTTTAATACAAAACTAAGTTTAGCATTTTCTACCTGTCCTAACGACACATTTATTTTTGATGCACTTGTGCACAAAAAAATCAACACCGAGGGTTTAGATTTTGATGTAATTTTAGGCGATGTTGAGGAGTTAAATAAATTGGCTTTTAAAGGAGATGTAGATATAACAAAATTGAGTTATCATGCTTATGCTTACATATCTGATAATTATAAACTATTAAATTCGGGCAGTGCTTTGGGCTACAAAAATGGACCTCTTTTAATAAGCAAGCATAAAATCTTTCCTGACGAACTTAACGATATAAAAATAGCAATCCCGGGAAAAAACACAACCGCAAATTTATTGCTTAGCATTGCTTATCCACAAGCCAAAAACACAAAAGAATATCTTTTTTCTGATATAGAAGAAGTTGTACTTTCCGGTGAAGTTGACGCAGGTTTAATAATACACGAAAACCGTTTTACTTATGCCGAAAAGGGTTTAAATAAAATTATAGATTTAGGTGAGTTTTGGGAAGAAAAAACTAAGTTGCCAATTCCTCTTGGTGGAATAGTTGTTAACAGAGCTTTATCATCAGAAATTCAGAAAAAAGTAGATAGAGTTTTAAAACGAAGTATAGAATATGCTTTTGCCAATCCTAAATCGGCATATAATTATATAAAACAATTTGCACAAGAAATGGACGAAGAAGTTATGTATAATCACATAAAACTGTATGTAAACGATTTTACAAAAGATTTAGGCACAGAAGGCAAAAAAGCAATAGAAACACTTTACGATATTGCGAAAAAAGAAAAGGTAATTACTGGTATTGCTGAGGATATTTTTGTGTAAAAAAAAGCCCGAATAAACGGGCTTTTAATTTTATATCAAAATATTGGTTTTATAGACAGACACTATTTAGCAGGAACATTTTTCAATGTTTCCTTCAAGAAATCCCAAAATTTCTGAACAGTATCAATTTTAACTTTTTCGTCAGGAGAGTGAGGGAAACGGATTGTTGGTCCGAAAGAAATCATATCCCAATTAGGATAAACACCACCTAATAAACCACACTCTAAACCTGCATGAATTGCTTTAATTTCAGGTATTTTACCAAACTGATTTTCGTAACCTTTAAGCATTGTAGCTAAAATTGGAGAATCTGGATTTGGTTTCCAACCTGGGTATTCGCCTTCGAATGATATTTTTGCACCAGCAAGAGAACATACACTGTGCATCATATCTTTTAAATCGTCTTTTCCGCTATCAACAGAGCTACGTAATAGGCAAGAAATATTAATAACATCATCTTTAGATACAACAATTGCTAAATTTGTTGAAGTTTCTGTTAAACCTTCCATATCATTACTCATACGCATAACACCGTTTGGCAAACCATACACAAGGTTTGTTAGTGTATCTTGCGATGATTTTGTAAACACTTGGCTTGGAGCCGATGTTTCTTCTAAACTAACTTCTAGTTCAGGGTCAACAACTTTTATTTCGTTTGCAATAATTGCTTCTTGTTCTTTTAAGAATTTCTCGAATCCTGCAACATTTCCTTCTGGAACAGTAATTACAGCATGAGATTCTCTTGGAATAGCATTTCTTAAACTTCCACCTAAAACACTAGCTAAACGAACATCAAATTCTGCTGCATTTTTAAGAATACGGAATAAAATTTTGTTAGAGTTTCCTCTGCCTAAAATAATATCCATACCAGAGTGACCACCTTTTAAACCTTTTATCCAAAGTTTAAATGCTTTTGATCCTGCAGGAGTAGTTTCTTTAGAATATGCTAGTTCTATGTTTCCATCAACACCACCGGCACAACCAATATAAAGTTCGCCTTCGTCTTCAGAATCTAAGTTCATTAAGATATCAGCATCAAGCAAACCTGGCTTTAATCCAAAAGCACCAGTCATTCCTGTTTCTTCATCAATAGTAAAAAGTGCCTCAATTGGTCCGTGAACTAAATCTGTGGCTTGCAAAATAGCCATTGCTGCAGCAACACCCATACCATTATCAGCACCAAGAGTAGTGCCACGAGCAGTAACCCAATCGCCATCAACATAAGCATCAATAGGATCTGTTTCAAAATCAAAATCAATATCGCTATTTGCTTGTGGTACCATGTCTATATGACCTTGCAAAACAATACATTTTTTGTTTTCCATACCTGGTGTTGCAGGTTTTTTTATTATAACATTCTCAATTTCATCAACAATTGTTTCTAATCCTAAATCCTCGCCGAATTTTTTCATAAAAGCAATTATCTTAGCTTCTTTCTTAGAAGGACGTGGAATTTGTGTTAATTGATAAAAGTTTTCCCAAACTTGTTTGGGTTCTAAATTTCTTATTTCTTCGCTCATCTTTTTAATTTTTAAAAATAGTTGTTAAAGATACAAAATGTAGATTAAAAAGTATATCAGATTCTAAAATATTTATTTTTATAATAAAAAACCTCGGGGCAACACCCCCGAGGATAACTAATTTTAAACTATTTAGAGCTTGTCTATAAAGTCCGATTTCTGCGTTATGCTTGTTTGAAAAATGGTCATTTACATATGTAAACTCACATTTTTCAACCTACGCAAGCCTTGAACTCGAACTTTCTACACCAGACACTTGAGTTTATGGACAAGCTCTATTTAGTGTCTGTACATAAAGTCCGATTTAAAAAAGAATTAATCTACATTATCATGGAGAAAGGAATTATTTTCTCGTAATCGCACATTTCCATCAGCATCTTCAGAAAGAGTAAAGTTTGAAGTTTCGGAGCTATCACTACTATCTTTTAAATCTGTTTCGCCTGCTTTTTTCTTTCTGTTAAAAGCCGACTCTTCTTCTAATTCATCAATAACATGAGCATTATTCACACTACTTAAATCTTTCAATTTTTCAAATGTATCAGTCATATCTGGTTCATTTGTCGGAAATATAGTTTGTTGTTGTTCAAATCCTTGTTTTATATTTGAGCTTGGATTTACATCTAATTCTTGAGTTACGGCTTCCTCTTTTTCATACAGAGGAGTTATTTCTTTTTCTATAATATTTTTTCTCATTTCAGGAATATCCTTAGACGAAAACCCTGTGGCAATAACTGTTACCGAGATATTTTCGCCAATACTTTCGTCCACATTACTACCAAGTATTAAATCGGCAGTTAAACCGGCACGTTCTTGTACATAGTCAGAAATTTTCCCTACCTCGTCCATAGTAACTTCGCTTGTGCCTGATGTAATATTTAATAGTATATTTTTAGCTCCTTTAATGTCGTTAGAGTTTAGTAGTGGCGAAGTAAGTGCTTGTTCTATAGCCTCAATTGCACGGTCTTCGCCAGATGCTTTTCCGTTACCCATTATTGCAACACCAGAGTCTTTCATCACAGTTTGAACATCGGCAAAATCAACATTTATATGACCATGAACAGTTATAATTTCTGCAATTCCTTTAGCCGCAACGGTTAAAATATTATCTGCATTTTCAAAAGCATCGCTAATTGCTAAATCGCCATAAATATCTCGTAGTTTTTCGTTATCGATAACTAAAAGAGAATCTACATTATTTTTAAGTTCGATTATTCCATCAATAGCCTGAGTAATTCTTCTTTTACCTTCAAATTTAAAAGGTATTGTTACAATTCCGATAGTTAAAATACCAAGCTCTTTTGCTGTATTAGCAATTACAGGAGCTGCACCAGTGCCTGTTCCACCACCCATTCCTGCGGTAATAAATGCCATTTTTGTGTTGTTAGAAAGCAATTCATTTATTTCATCTAAACTTTCAATGGCTGCTTGTTTGCCTTGTTCGGGCTGGTTTCCTGCACCTAAACCTTCGGTTAAAGTTGCTCCAAGCTGAACTTTTGTGTTTACAGGACTATCGGACAATGCTTGTGCATCTGTGTTACACACAACAAAATCTACATCTTGTATGCCTTGCGAATACATTTGGTTTACAGCATTGCTTCCGCCACCACCTACACCAATAACTTTAATTATTGAAGTGCGTGTTTTATTAATTCCAAAATCCATTAAATCTTCCATAATATATAGTTTTATTAGTTTATCACTTTATAGGTCTTTATCTGTATCTGTTAATATATCCATTAATTTATCTTTAAGTCGAGTACCAAAACCCACTTCGTTTTCTTCTTTTTTCTTTTCCTTTTTTTTCTTCTTTTCTTCTTTTTTTGATAATGGCTCTTGCTTTTCTTCTTCTTGTTTTTCTTCAGCAATATAATCGGATTTATCCCAAATATTATTTATTATCATATTATTTTCTAAAACATTAAAACCTCTTATAATCAACCCGATAGATGTTGCGTACATTGTTTTGTTCAGTTCTTCGTTTAGATTATCTACTAATAATGTATTTGGTGTGCCAATTCTAATATCCATACCAGTTTTAAAAGCCATTAGCTGACGCAAATTATTAAGCAATGCACCACCACCGGTTAAAACAATACCAGCTCCAAGTTTTGTTGACAAACCTGTAAGTTCTATTTGATATTCAATAGCTCCAATAATTTCAACCATTCTGGCATTAATAATTTCGGCAACAAATTTTTGAGATATTTCTTTGTCAGGACGATTAGAAATTCCTCTTATAGTGATAAAAGAATTAGGATTTACAGCTTCTGGAAGAGCAGAGCCATGATTTACCTTAAGTTTTTCGGCATCGGTTTCAATAATACCTAGTTCCTTTTTAATATCTTTTGTAATTACATCGCCACCAAATGGGATAACAGCGGTGTGTACTATTTTTTTATCGTAATAGATTGCCATATCGCTAGTGCCACCACCAATATCAACCATTACAACACCAACTTCTTTTTCGTCTTCGGTAAGTACTGCATCAGACGAGGCAATTGGCTCAAGAATTAAATCTTTATCTTTTAAACCTGCTTTTTTAATACATTTTTTAATATTTTTTGCCGATGTAGTTTGTGCTATTACTATATGGAAATTTCCTTCAAGTTTTCTGCCATGCATACCTATTGGTTCTACATCAAACTCATCATCAACTATATAGCTTTGTGGTAGTACGTGTAGAATTTCCTCTCCACTATTCACAGGCAGTTTATACATATCAGAAACAAGATGATTTATATCTTCTTTAGAAATTTCGTTATCATCGTTTTCTCTAATTATATATCCACGATTTTTCATGCTCCTAACATGCTGACCGGCAATACCTATAAAAACCTCATCAATTTTCACTCCTGCCTCGTTTTCGGCAAGATTTATTGCAGTTTCTATTGAGTTTATTGTTTTCTCTATATTTTGTACAACACCACGTTTAACACCAAGCGATTTAGATTTTCCCATTCCTAAAATACGCAAAGTATTATCGCTGTTTTTTTCGCCAACAATTGCAACAATTTTTGTTGTCCCAATATCAATAGCAGCAACAATTTGTCCTTGTTCTTCTACTTTTAATTCTTCTGTTTCTTTTTTTGTCTCTTCCATATCACTATTCTTTTTTTGTACACACTATTTGATTCTCGAATTTCAAATTAATTAAACTGTATTTATTCCAGCCTGTTTTAGTTATTCCTGTTTTATAAAATTGCTTTAAATTTCTGAATTTTATTTGGTAATTATCAATAGAGCCAAACAAAATTTTATGAATCCCTACTATCGGAATTAATATTATATCCTCGTTCTCGTTTATATAAATTTGTTCTATTTCTGATTTCCAAAATTTATCTTTATTTATAAATGATGTTAACTTATATAAGTCGCTTAAAATTTTACCTCTGCCAAACTCATCTGTTTCGGCATTTGCAACATTAACCGAATATCTCGATTCAAATGGCTCGTTTATATTTCCATTTGCAATTATTACATGTGCCGTATATTTATTCGATAATTGCATCATAGCACCTTGGTCGTCAATATAATAACTTTCGCCATTGTAATTTATTATTCTTAAAATTGGTTGGCGTTGTTCAATTTCTATTGATAATTTTCCGGCATAATTGTAGTATGTTTTGGCATTTTTTATTGATGGATATTGTTTTATCTTATTTTCGATATCCAGAGTGTTTATTTTTTTAATAGGATACCCTAAAATATCAAACTTAGATTGTTTCAAAATATTATGAACATCTTTGTTTTCTATAAAAAGATTGCCTGTTGTATCGGTAACTTTTACATCAATATCAATACATTGCACTTTGTATTTTTGTTTGTCAACAAAAGCCATAGTAATAAAGATATAGGCAGCAATAAGTGCCCAAGAAAACAATATTTTTATTTCTTTTTTTATCTTCATTTTTCTAATAACTGTTTAATTTCGTTTACTTTAGTATCAATGTCGCCTGCACCAAGTGTTAGTAAAATCTCAATTTTTGTATTAGATAAAACCTCAATTAAATTTTCTTTTGTGCAAAGAATTTTATTTTTATTTTCAATCTCATCAAAAATAATTTTACTTGTAACAGCTTTAATTGGTTTTTCTCTTGCCGGATAAATATCTAACAAAATAATCTCATCTAATAAGTCTAATGATTTAGCAAAATCTATGTAAAAATCTTTTGTTCTCGAAAATAAATGTGGCTGAAAAATACCTGTTATTTTCTTATCGGGATAAAGTTTTTGCACCGATAAAATTGTTGCTCGTAACTCTTCGGGGTGATGTGCATAATCGTCAATATAAACCAAATTACTTTTGTTGATAATATAATCGAACCTACGTTTTACACCTTTAAAATTTGGTAAAGATTTTTGTATTTCATCTGCCGAAACACCCGACAAAAGCGATGCTGCAATTGCAACAACAGAGTTTTCTATATTTATAATTCCCGGAATTCCCAACTCAAGATTTTCTATTTTACCAAAAGGAGTTATTAAATCAAAAATCTGTCTATTATTCTCATATCTAATATTTTCTGCCATAAAATCTGCCTTAGAATTTACAGAGTAGGTATATTTTTTAATATCATTTGACAGCTCAATTTCTAAACCATTTTTAATAAGTAAATAACCATCTTTTTTAATTTGAGATGCAAACTCAGTAAAACTGCGTTTTAGTTCATTTTCGTTGCCATAAATATCTAAATGGTCTGCGTCCATAGAAGAAATGACTGCAATTTTTGGATACAATTGCAAGAAAGACCTGTCAAACTCATCTGCCTCAACTACAACAACTTCACTTTCTTTAGAAGTTACTAAATTAGAATTGAAATTTTTTGAAATACCGCCTAAAAATGCAGAACATTTTATTTTAGAATTATGAATTAAATGTGCTGTAATTGTAGAAATAGATGTTTTTCCGTGTGTGCCTGCAACGGCTATGCTTTCTAAACTATTTGTTATTATACCTAAAATTTCGGCACGTTTCACAAGAGTAAAATCATTATCAATAAAATAATTTAGCTCTTTGTTTGTTGAAGGAATTGCAGGTGTATAAACAATTAGAGCGTTTTCTTTGTTAGTAAAATAAGTTTCAATATTATTGATATTATCATCAAAATGAACTTTTATACCTTCGTTTTCGAGTTTACTGGTTAAAACTGTTTGGGTTTTGTCGTAACCAGCAACAGTTTTACCAATTGCATAAAAATATCGGGCAATAGCACTCATACCAATGCCACCAATACCTATAAAGAAAACGCTATGTATATTTTTTAAATTCACTTTCATTCAAACTTTTTACTTTTTACTTTCTACTTTCTACTAACTTACAAATTTCTTCAACTATTCTTTCGGCAGAATTGTGTTTCCCTAAGCTTGCAATATTTTGCGAATAAATATTCATTCGGTATGTATCTTTAATTAATTTAATTGCTTCGTCAACAAGCTGTTCTTCGGCAAGATTATCTTCAATCATCATAGCAGCATCTCTTTCTATTAGAGCCATTGCATTTTTTGTTTGATGATCTTCGGCAACATTAGGCGATGGAACAAAAATTGTAGGTTTTTTTACCAAACAAAGCTCCGAAACAGAGCTTGCTCCTGCACGTGAAACCACCACGTCTGCAATGGCATAGGCATAATCCATTCTAGAAATAAAATCTGTTACAATAATGCCCTTACTTTCTAATCCTTTAGCTGCTTTCGACGATTCTTTGTAATAGAATTTCCCTGTTTGCCATATTATTTGAATATTGTTATCAATAAATTTTTGCAAACCATTTTCAATACTATTATTTATAGTTCTTGCACCCAAACTGCCACCAAGTATTAATATTGTTCTTTTGTTTCCTAAAAGATTAAAATGTTTTATTGCTTCTACTTTTTTATCTAAGTTCATTAATAAATCTATACGCACAGGATTACCGGTAACAACAATTTTGTTAGCAGGAAAAAACCTTTCCATTTTATCGTATGCAACACAAATTTTATCAACTCTTTTACCTAATATTTTATTTGTAATTCCTGCATAAGAATTTTGTTCTTGTATTAATGTGGGTATTTTATATTTTGCAGCAGCATTTAACAAAGGTCCGCTTGCAAATCCGCCAACACCAATTACAACATCAGGATTAAACTCTTTAACAATTTTTTTAGCCATTTTCATTGATTTGTATAATCTAATAAAAAATGAAAAAATCTCTAAACTTAAACTTCGTTGAAAACCACGAACAGGCAAACCAATTATTTTAAAACCAGCTTTGGGCACACGATCCATTTCCATTTTGCCTTCTGCTCCAACAAAAAGAATTTCTATATTTTCGTCATAGCGTTTTAATGCGTTAGCAATAGAAATTGCAGGAAAAATATGTCCTCCTGTTCCACCACCACTTATAATTGCCTTTTTCATTTACATTAATTTTTTTTAATTTCTAATTTGGCACTTCAATTTTTGTTTGTTTTTCTAAGTCTTGAACATCTTCTTGTTTAGAATCTCTGCTAACACTTAATATTACGCCAAATGCCGCTGCCGTAAAAAATATTGATGTTCCGCCCATGCTTAAAAATGGCAAAGTTTGACCGGTTACAGGTAAAATATTTACTGCAACTGCCATGTTTACAAATGCCTGAAACACAAGCGACAAACTCAGTCCTATTGCTACAAATGCTGCAAATCTATGCCGCACTGTTTTAACTATTATTGTTGCTCTATAAAATAAAATCATATAAAGCAGAATTATTGTAGATGCTCCAAAAATTCCGTATTCTTCAATTATAATTGAATAAATAAAATCGGAATATGGGTGAGGTAAAAAATTTCGTTGAGTACTTTTGCCAGGTCCTTTTCCTGTAATACCGCCTGTTGCAATAGCTATTTTAGATTGATCTGCTTGAAAGTTTTCTTTCGATTCGGGGTCGTTAAAATTTTCAATTCTGTTAATCCAAGTACCAACTCTACCATACTCTTTTAACGATTCTCCAAAGTCTGATTTTACTACTGCAAATAGTATTATTATTGATGTAATCCCCACTAATACTAAACCTGCAAGATATTTTATATTAACTCTGCCAACAAACATTAATACAAATGTCACTAAGAAAAGTAATGCTGATGTTGAGAAGTTTGCAGGAAATATTAACAAACAGGTTATCCCTATTGTTAAAATTAGTGGTCTGAAAACAGTTTTAAAATCTTTAATATTATCTTGTTTTTGTGCTAAAAATCGAGCTACAAACATTATTAAAGCAAATTTTGCTAAATCTGATGTTTGAAATGATAAACCCAATCCGGGCACCATAATCCAACGCGAAGCTTCGTTTAATGATGCTCCAATTATCAATGTAATAAATAATAATGGTATAGATATAATCATTAATATTAATGAGATTTTAGAAAAGAATAAATACGGAATTCTATGGGTTACATAAACTATTAAGAATCCAAAAAACAAAATACTTGCATGCCTGAACATATAATGCCAAGTGTTTCCGCCTTGGTATTTATATGCCAAAGTACCTGTGGAGGTAAATACCGCAATAATAGATATTACAATTAGGAAGGTTATTACCATCCAAATAACTATATCTCCTTTAAAATATTTTGTTATTTTCGACAACATTTATTCTACAAACTATTTGTTATAATGAACGAACTGCCATTTTAAATTTTCGTCCTCTATCTTCGTAATTATCAAACAAATCGAAGCTTGCACAAGCTGGCGACAATAAAACATTATCACCCTTTGTTCCAAGATAATAAGCCGAACGAACTGCCTCATTCATAGAGTCTGTATCAATAATATCTGGTACAATATTTTTAAAAGCTTCGTGAATTTTGCTATTATCTTTTCCTAAACAAATAATAGCTTTTACTTTGTTTTTAACCAATTCTGTTAAATCGGCATAATCGTTTCCTTTGTCTATTCCACCAACAATCCAAATAATATTGCGTGGAACAGTTTCAAGAGCAAACCAAGTAGAGTTAACATTTGTAGCTTTGCTGTCGTTAATAAACTGAATACCATGAACTTTAATTACTTGCTCAAGTCGATGTTCAACACCTTTAAAATCTTTTAAACTTTCACGAATAACTTCTTTGCGTAGTTTCAAAACACTAGCTGTGATACTCGCAGCCATTGAATTATACGTGTTATGCGTACCTTGTAATGATAAATCGTAAATTGACATTTGTATATATTTAGTTAAATTTATAATTATTATTAAATCGTTATTTTCTGTATATGCTCCATTTTCATTTTTTTCTTTAACCGAAAATGGAAATTGTTCTGCTTTTATATTTCGCTTTGCTAATTCGGTTTTAATAACCTTATCATCAGCACAGTAAATAAATACATCTTTCTCTGTTTGATTCTGTAAAATTCTGAATTTTGAATCAACATAATTTTGAAAATTGTAATCGTAGCGGTCTAAATGGTCGGGTGTGATATTCATTAAAATTGCAATATCTGCTTTAAAATCGAACATGCCATCAAGTTGAAAACTGCTAAGCTCAATTACATAATAATCAAAATTATTTTCGGCAATTTGCAAAGCAAAACTTTGTCCTACATTGCCTGCTAAACCTACATTTATTCCTGCTTTTTTTAATATATGATAAAGAAGTAGCGTAGTAGTAGTTTTTCCATTACTTCCTGTTATACAGATAGTTTTGGCATTTGTGTAACGAGATGCAAATTCTATTTCGGAAATTACAGGGATATTATTTTCTTTTAATTGTTCAATAATTTTAACAGTGTCAGGTATTCCAGGGCTTTTAACAACTTCGTTAGCCGATAATATTTTATCGAATGTATGTTGCTTTTCTTCCCAATCAATATTGTGCTTGTTAAGTAAATCTTTGTACTTATCTTTAATTTCTCCAAAATCGGAAACAAAAACATCAAAGCCTTTCTGTTTAGCAAGAACCGCCGTGCCTGCACCGCTTTCTCCTGCTCCCAGTATTACTAATCTTTGTATGTTATTATTTTCTTTCATTAAATTTCTTATTTATCGTCATTGCGAACGAGGAACGAGTGTGGCAATCTCTTTAATAGATTGCTTCGTCTTTCATCCTCGCAATGACGCTCTTAACATATTATCTCAACTTTAAGGTTATTATTGATATTACTGCCAACATAATTCCTATAATCCAAAATCGTATTACAATTTTTGGTTCTACATATCCCGATTTTTGAAAATGATGATGAAGCGGAGCCATTTTAAATACTCTACGACCTTCGCCATATCTTTTTCTTGTGTATTTAAACCAAAAAACTTGCACCATTACCGAAAGGTTTTCTATTAAGAAAATACCTGCTAAAACAGGAATTAGAAGTTCTTTGCGAATAACTATTGCAAAAACTGCTATAATTCCGCCAATGGTTAAACTCCCTGTGTCGCCCATAAATACTTGAGCAGGGAAAGAGTTGTACCATAAGAAACCAATTGTTGCACCAATAAATGCACCTGCAAAAACTACAAGTTCGCCTGAGTTTGGTATATACATAATATTAAGATAATCAGCTAGTATCACGTTACCAGACACGTATGCGAAAATCCCTAGCGTTGCACCAATAATTGCCGAAGTTCCTGTTGCCAGACCATCGAGTCCATCGGTCATATTTGCTCCGTTTGAAACGGCTGTTATTATAAATATGATTATCAAAATTAGTAATGGCCAAACAAGTTTACTTGCACTATCGCCCAAAAATGAAACTAATAATTTATAATCGAACTCGTTATTTTTCACAAAAGGAATTGTTGTTTTTGTAGATTTTACATCTTGTGTTTTATCAATAAGTATATCGCAATTATCTTTGTTTTTTGTCCAAACTTGTTCTATATTTCCTGTGTTATCATAAACATTTTCACGTATTAAAACTTCATCGCTAAAAAGAAAAGTTGCACCAACAATAACTCCTAATCCAATTTGCCCTAATATCTTAAATTTACCCTGTAAGCCCTCTTTGTTTTTCTTAAAAACTTTTATGTAATCGTCTATAAATCCAATAGTTCCTAGCCAAAGAGTAGTAATTAGCATTAATTGAACATATACATTTTTTAAATCCCCAAAAAGCAAAACAGGAATAACTATTGAAATAATTATAATAATTCCGCCCATTGTTGGCGTGCCTTTTTTCTGCATTTGTCCTTCTAAACCTAAATCTCGAATGGTTTCTCCTATTTGTTTTTTCTGTAAAAAATAGATGATTTTTTTACCAAAAACCATTGAAATAAACAAAGAGGTAATAATTACCATTGCCGACCTAAATGTAATATACTGGAAAACTCCGGCACCGGGAACTCCTAAATCTTTTAACCAATCAAATAAATAATATAACATAATTTCTTAGATTTTAGATTTAAGACACAAGACCTTAGTTTGCCTTATGCTTAAATCAATTTTATTTATATTTCTTTTCTCATTTTTTATTAATTAGACTTAAGACAAGACTTAAGACTTAAGACACAAGACTTAAGACTTAAGACACAAGACTTAAGACTTAAGACTATTTTTACTTAAATTAATTTTGTTAATATTCATAATCTATTTTATCATATATTGTTCGTCATTAATTAGATTTAAGACCTAAGACATAAGACTTAAGACCTAAGACTTAAGACCTAAGACACAAGACACAAGACTTAAGACACAAGACTTAAGACTTAAGACTATTTTTACTTAAATTAATTTTGTTAATATTCATAATCTATTTTATCATATATTGTTCGTCATTAATTAGATTTAAGACTTAAGACTTAAGACCTAAGACTTAAGACACAAGACTTAAGACTT
>Ga0256827_10001811_pt1 | contig 13803 bp, 8 predicted proteins | sample CV84metaG_FD_185977 | JGI IMG/M metagenome (GOLD analysis project Ga0256827, IMG submission 185977) | Hydrothermal vent microbial communities from East Pacific Rise, Pacific Ocean - CV84 | ecosystem: Environmental > Aquatic > Marine > Hydrothermal vents | place: Pacific Ocean: East Pacific Rise... | reverse complement strand
CGTATGCTGATAATCCGATCAGGATAGAGCAGATTGATGGTCTGGTGATTACAGATGTAGTTATTGTTGATGAGACTTGTGTAGATCTGGGAGCTATTACCATTGAAACCGATGCTATTGATTCCGATTTATTATACTCAATTAATAATGGTGAGTCGTATCAGGCAAGTAATTTCTTTGAAAACTTAGAACCTGGTGAGTATAATGTTGAAGTGAGAGACACTAATGATTGTATCATTCTTTATGAGCATAATCCTGTGACTGTTGGACCAGCCTATGCTGTACCTGTAACCATTATCTCGGAATCGGATACCGATGGTTGTGTGGGTGAATATATTCAGTTACAAGCTCATGCCGACGGTGCTATTAATTATCTATGGAGTACTGGTGAAACAGGATCTACGATAACTGTTATGGAAACCCAAGATGGATTATACGACTATACATGTGTTATTGACAATACCGAAGGTTGTGAAGGCGAGGGTAGTATTACCATTGATTATCACGCTTTACCAACTGTTGATATTGTTGTAGAGTCCGAAGATGAAGACAAATTCTGTATGTATAAGCCTATTACAATTAATGCTTATTCTGCCGATGCCGTGTCTTATTATTGGGAAACTGATGATTTGAGTGGAAGTGTTGTAGAGTATACGTCTACTAAAAAAGGTATGGTTTATTATCAATATACTGCCGTGAGTGCTTATGGTTGTCAGACTATAGATTCTGTTGGTGTTGATTTTGTGGACTGTTCTTCGGATTATGAAGCAATTGATATTTTGATATATCCTAATCCAAACGATGGCCATTTCACTATAAATATCGAAGGTGTTACCGAAGATATGGAAATAGCTGTTATCGACTTTATTGGTAAGATTGTTATTCAGGATATCAATGTTAAAATGGTATCACATATGTTTACCGAGAACTTTGATATGTCAGTTTATGAAGATGGTGTATACTTTATCAGAATTATTCATGGAGACGAAGTCTATTATGAACGAATAGTGATACAGAAGTAATACTACCGATATTCCCAGAATGGGATATAAAAAAACAGCCATACTGAAATTTTCAGTATGGCTGTTTTGCATTTAATATAGTGCTTATTCCATTTCCTTAATATAGTTTACCAGGCCTTTGGCTTTAAAGATCTTCATCAGCTTATCAGGTAATGGGGCAAACTCAAATACCTGCCCTTCAATACTTACTTTTCCAGCTTCTAAGTCTACCTCCAGTCTGTCACTGGCTTTATAGGCATCTACCGCTTCGGGTAATAAGATAATGGGTAATCCTTGATTTACCGAAGACCGGTAGAAGATTCTGTTCACCGATTTGGCAATTACGGCTTTTACGCCGGCATAGCTCAATCCTACAGCAGGATGTTCGCGAGAGCTGCCGCAGCCAAAGTTAAATCCGGCTACAATCACATCACCCGGGCTTACCCTGTCTTTAAAGCTGGGATCGAAATCCTCGAACAGATAAGGCATGATTTTATCTGCTTCCGAGCTGTTGATGTTATAGGTGTGTTTTCCGGCAAACATCTGATCGGTATTAAAATTGTCGGTATCGGTATAATTCCAAACGCCATGAGCTAAGCGATCATCGCCTTTGGCAATATCTACTGTATCCGATTTCTCCAAAGTGAATGGGAATGTATCTTGTTGAGGCTTTTCGCGAGGATCAACAATTTCACCGGCCAATGCCGCTTTTGCTACTGCTGCAGGTGAGGCCAAATAGATATTAGAGTTTTTATTACCCATGCGCCCTTTAAAGTTACGGTTGGCCGTAGAGATGATATTAAATCCATCGGCAGGAATGCCTTGTCCGGTGCCTAAGCAGGGACCACAGGATGAGGCCAGCACATGAGCCCCGGCTTCCATAAAGATTTCTATTAAACCATTACGCATGGCTTCTAAATAAATCTTTTGCGAGGCAGGTACCACTAACATCTGAAAGCCATCAGGAATTTTCTTTCCTTTTAATATTTCGGCAGCTTGTTCCAAATCTTCGTAACGGCCATTGGTACAGGTTCCTACCATGGCTTGATGTATTTTAGTGCCTACTACTTCGCTTAAAGCTTTTACATTATCTACATGGTGTGGTACGGCTACAAGAGGGAAAAGCTCGTGGAGGTTGATAGTGATTTCACGGGCATAAGTGGCATCTTCATCGGCCCAAACACCTTCGATATGTTTACCATAAAAGGCATCTAATACCTCATCCGATGGGAAAACGGCATTCTTAGCCCCCATCTCCGAAGCCAGATTGGTAATGGTCATACGTTGCGAGATATTTAAAGTCTTTACACCTTCGCCATGATATTCAATACTCATATAATCGGCACCGCTACTGCCAATCATTCCGATAATCCATAATGATAAATCTTTAGCATATACCCCTTGAGGTAATTTGCCATTAAGTGTGATTTTGATGGTTTCTGGTACTCTAAACCAGGTTTCGCCCAACTTCCAAAGCCCAGCAGCCTCGGTACGGTCGATACCCGCTGCAAAAGCGTTAAAAGCACCGGCTGTACAAGTATGGCTATCACTACCCACAATAATCATTTTTGGCAAAGCGTGTTCACTCATAATTTGGTGACAAATTCCTTTTCCAGCATCATGAAAGCGTTTGATTCCTTGCTCGGTAACTATCTCACGGATTTTTTGGTAATCGTTGGCCAGTTTAGCATTGGTAGGAGGTGCATTATGATCTAAAACAATCAGTTGTTGTTGAGGATCGGCTACCTTGGCACCGTTCATCTTTTTAAAAGTATTATAAATACTAGCGGTATTATCGTGTGTTAACACAATATCAGGCTTTTTAAAGACAATACTTCCTGTATCGGCTCCAAAAATCTTTTCTACAAACGTTTTCCCTGCCATCTTATTCTTTTTTAATTGTTTATAATTCTCGTATTTTAAATTACAAAATAATTTGTTCGACATCTATCCAATATTATTTATAAGTACTTCAAGTTTTAAGTACTTCAAGTACTTAGAGTTTTCTATATTAACTAATCTCTTTAAGTGCTCCTCACTTTAAGTACTCTTCACTTTAAATACTTTAAGTACTTTAACTTACTCTAAGTACTTTAATTTCTTCTTGCAAATATAAGGTTCTCTCTTAAGCCATAATAAGGATGTGGTGATATTATTAGAAAATTGGGCGAATTGCGGAGAAGCTTCCTCTTTGAATGATCGATATCCTAACGCTTTGCCAAAATGTCAGCAAATTGCTATTGGTATCTTTTTTGTAAAACCCTTGCTAAAAGAAAACTAAAAAAATATATAATCATGCAAAAAGGTCAAATCAATGTACAAACGGAAAATATCTTTCCTATCATTAAAAAGTTTCTATATTCCGATCATGAGATATTCCTTAGAGAATTAGTATCGAATGCGGTAGATGCTACACAAAAGCTAAAAACTTTGTCGTCAATGGGCAAGGTGAAAGATGAGTTAGGCGATTTAACCATAGATGTGATAGCTGATAAAAAAGCCAAGACACTTACCATTAGGGACAGGGGTATTGGTATGACAGCCGATGAAATTGATAAATATATCAATCAGATAGCTTTTTCTGGTGCCGAGGAATTTGTAAAGAAATTTAAAAGCAAGACAGAATCAGAGAAGAATGCCATTATTGGTCGTTTTGGTTTAGGTTTTTATTCTTCTTTTATGGTTTCGGATAAGGTAGAGATTTTATCAAAGACTTATAAAAAAGGTGGTGCTACCAAAGCTGTTAAATGGGAATGCGATGGAAGCCCTAATTATACCATCACCGAGATTGATAAAACAGAAAGAGGAACAGACATTGTTCTGCATATCTCCGAAGAGGAAAAAGATTTCTTAGAAGATCATAAGATTTTGGAGCTTTTGAATAAGTACAGTAAGTTTTTACCGGTGCCTGTAAGATTTGGGACTGAGAAAACTCAGGAAAAAGTAGAAGGAGAGAAGGATAAAGATGGTAACGATGTGTATAAAGAAGTGGAAAAAGACCGCATCATCAATAATACACAACCTATCTGGAAAAAAGCCCCTGCCGATTTAGAGGATAAAGACTATAGCGACTTCTATCGTGAGCTTTACCCTATGAACTTTGAGGAGCCTTTATTCCACATTCATTTAAATGTAGATTTCCCTTTCAATCTCACTGGTGTGCTTTATTTTCCTAAGCTAAAGAAAAACCTTGAAGTACAGAAGGATAAAATACAATTATATAGTAATCAGGTGTTTGTAACCGACTCGGTAGAAGGGATTGTGCCTGAGTTTTTAACCTTATTACATGGGGTGCTCGACTCTCCTGATATTCCATTAAACGTGTCTCGTTCGTATTTGCAAAGCGATAGAAATGTGAAGAAGATCTCTAATCATATCTCTAAAAAAGTAGCTGATAAGTTAGAGGATATCTTTAAAAATAATCGTGAAGAATTTGAGAAGAAATGGGACGATATTAAAGTATTTATTGAGTATGGAATGATTTCGGATGAGAAATTCTACGAGAGAGCTACTAAATTTACCCTGTTCAAAAATACCGAAGGCAAGTATTTTACTTTAGATGAGTATAAAAAGAATGTAGAGGCACTTCAAACCGATAAGGATAAAAAGATTATTTATTTATATGCCACCGAATTAGATGCGCAGTACAGCTATATCCAGTCGGCAAAAGATAAAGGCTATGATGTTTTAGAGATGGATGGTGTTTTAGACAACCATTTTGTAAATACTCTGGAGCAGAAATTGACAGATATTCAGTTTAAAAGAGTAGATGCCGATACTATTGAGAAGCTGATTGATAAGGATGAGAAAATCCCATCGAAATTAGATGAAAAACAACAGGAAGCTTTAAAGCCTGTAATTGAGAAAAATATTGACAAATCAAAATACACCGTTGTTTTTGAGTCGTTAAGCGAAACCGAAGCGCCGTTTATGATTACCCAAAGTGAGTTTATGCGTCGTATGAAAGATATGGAAAAACTTGGTGGTGGCGGTATGATGGGCTTAGGTGCTATGCCGGAATCATATAATCTGGTGGTGAATGCAAATCATCCTTTGGTAAGCGAGGTGTTGGAAGAAAAAGAAGAAGACCGTCAGCAAGCCAAAGTAAAACAAATGTATGATTTGGCATTATTGGCACAGTCGATGTTAAAAGGAAAAGACTTATCCGATTTTATAAAGCGTAGCTTTAGTTTGATAAAATAATCCGATGTAGAAATTAAGGAGGCTTATCTACTGGATAAGCCTTTTTTTATATCTTTGAAGAACGAAAAAAAACAATAAAAATGAAGAAATCCTGGATAATAATCATTGTTATTATAGTGGTTGTTTTTATGACCGGTAGCTGGTTTATTGGAAAATATAACACCATGGTAGTGGCCAACGAAACAGTGAATGAGAAATGGGCACAAGTAGAAAATGTGTATCAGCGCAGAGCCGACCTGATTCCCAACCTGGTGGCTACCGTAAAAGGTTATGCTACTCACGAAAAAGAAACCTTGCAAGGTGTGGTTGAAGCACGTGCTAAGGCCACTTCAACTACTATAGATGCCGGAAATATGGATGCTGCTCAGCTACAGAAATTTCAGGCTGCACAACAAGGTCTAAGCTCAGCTTTAAGCCGTTTGATGGTGGTAGTTGAGAAATACCCCGACCTTAAAGCCAATCAAAATTTTATAGAGTTACAATCCCAGTTAGAAGGTACAGAGAATAGAATAGCTGTGGAAAGAAAACGTTTTAATGAAGCGGCAAAAGCATATAATCTGTCTATCAGGGTATTCCCAAATAGTATGTTAGCCGGTATGTATGGTTTTGAAAAGAAAGCCTATTTTAAAGCAGAAGAAGCGTCGAAGACCGCTCCAAAAGTTGAATTTTAATTACAGAAAAGATGAGCAAGCAAGCTACAGAGTTTTTTTCTCAAACAGAAGAATTATTGTTATTAGATGCCATTAGGCAGGCTGAAACAGATACTTCGGGAGAGGTTCGTATTCACATTGAGAACAACTGTAAAGGCGAGGTGCTTGATCGCGCCGCAGTAGTATTCGATCTTTTGAAGATGCAAAAAACAAGACTCAGAAATGGGGTGCTTTTTTATTTGGCTATCGAGGATAAGAAGTTTGCCATTTTGGGAGATGTGGGTATTAATGCCAAAGTGTCTGATGGCTTTTGGGACGATATTAAAGACCTCATGCTTCAACACTTTAAAAAAGGTGAATTTGCCGAAGGTCTGGTAAAAGGGATCATAAAATCCGGAGAACAACTCAAAGCTCATTTTCCTCATATGGATGATGATATTAATGAATTACCTGATGATATATCTTATGGTAATTAAAAACGATTTGGTGATGAAAAAGATTAAAAATATACTCATACTTTTTTTTGCTTTAACAAGTATAATTGTAAAGGCTCAATTACCTGAACGACCCAATCCACCTCGTTTGGTGAATGATTTTGCTCATATCCTTTCAGCGAAGGAAGCGGCAGCTTTAGAGCATAAACTGGTAGCTTATAACGATACCACATCTACACAAATAACTATTGTTACAATAAATAGCTTACAAGGAAATGACAAAGCACAATATGCCGTAGAGATAGCGCATGCCTGGGGTGTTGGACAAAAAGGAACGGATAATGGTATCTTGATTCTGGTGAAACCAAAAACAGCTCAGGAAAAAGGGCAAGCCTATATTGCCGTTGGATATGGTTTGGAAGAATTTATTCCGGATGCTACGGCCAAATTAATTGTAGATCGTGAAATGATTCCGTTTTTTGAACAAGGAAGAATGTATAAAGGTTTAGATGTGGCCACTTCCAGAATATTCTCAATCTTATCGGGTGAGTTTACTGCCGATCAATACCATGAAAATGCTTCAGGTTCCGGTGATATTGTAGGGATAATTGTATTTATCGTTATCATCATTTTCTTTATGTTCGCCGGCAGAGCCAAAGGAGGGCAGTATGGGATGTCGTCACGTGCAAGCGGTTTCCCCTGGTGGATTTTCTTATTCTCAGGCGGAGGCCGTAGTGGTAATGGCTGGAGTAATTTCTCTGGTGGTTCTGGTAATTTCGGCGGTGGTGGTGGTTTTGGCGGCTTCGGTGGCGGCGGCTTTGGCGGTGGTGGTGCCGGTGGTAGCTGGTAATTTATCGGCTTAAAAGGCAATGAAATACACTTTGCTGAATGCAGATTTCATGATGATTTAAAAAAGATTCTTTATCTTTGCACCCACGAACAATTAACTTCTATAATTAAAATTTAATAACTTATTAGTATAAACATACTACTGTTAAGTACTGTTTAGGTAGATTATTATTGGTATCTGAAGTGTAAAAAAGAGTATTATGAAACGCAACATTATAACCATAGTATTATTATTATTCTCTCAATTTCTAATGGCTCAAATTTTGACATTTGAATTTGATGCTTTGAACGGAGATGAAGAGACAGCAGGCTCTAATACAAATAATGCAAATATAGAATCTTCGGTTATTAGCAGAGGTGATGGATTGACGGCAACTGCTAATACACACCGGTTCAATGCGAAAAACTGGGGAGAAAATGATATTGCCACAGCCGTGAGTAATGATGACTATATGGAGTTTACTATCACACCAAATACTGGTTATGAATTTAGTGTGGACTCTATTTATCTGCAACTTAGAAGGTCTTCAAAAGGGCCAAGAGGAATAGCTATCAGGAGCTCGCTAGATGACTTTGCAACTAATCTGGATCAGGAATATGCTATTGATGATGTCGCTACTCAGCAAATATTTACTTTCACTTTTAACCAAAGCTCTAATCTGCCGGTTGTTTATAGGATTTATATGTGGGCCGAAGCCAATGCCGGTTCGGGAGGTATAGGTGATAAAGCCGGTAACGATTTGGTCATTTATGGCTCTGTAAGTCATATAACATCAGCAAAACAAATCATTATCATGAGAAATTGTGATCCCAAGAATAATGCTGCACCTGATAGATATGCAGAGATTTATAATGCAGGGGATCAGTCGGTAGATATTACAAACTGGACACTTCATAATATTCAAAATGGAAATGATAAATTTCATTGGACTTTTTCAGGTTCTATAGCCCCGGGAGAAACGTGGGTGTGTGCCAGAGCTGATGCTACAAATCAAACCATAACTCCTGATGTAACAGCTGTTTGGAAAGGTGCCTGGTGGAATGGAAATGGTGGTGATGGTACCGTATTAAAAAATAGCAGTGGAGTGATTATGGATTCGGCTGTTCAGGTGGGAAATACCAATAAATTTTCCGATAAACAAATGAAGCGTAAACAAACCATTCTTGTTTCAAACACATCATTTGACCCAGATGAATGGGATTATTTCCCTGTGGCTGATGCCAATGATTTTCTGCCGGGTGTTCATGGAACTGTTTGGCGAAATAGGGGAGAGGGAGTTAAATGGGAATTATATATTAATTGGGATAATGGTATCCCTACCAAATATGTAGATGTATATATTATGGCTGGAAGCTATCAACCGCGGATAAAAGATAAACCGGCTGCTGAGTGTAAAGATTTACATATACCCGCTTCTGCTTCGGTTACTATTAATGCCCGAAGGGCTTTAACGGTTTACGGGATTTTAACAAATGATGCCGGGAATTCTGGCTTGATATTAAAGGCTGCAAGCTATGGAGTAGCATCATTATTACATCATACCGACGGTGTGGCTGCTACGGTTGAAACTTATTTTGATTTGGATGCCCATTATTTTATTTCGGCACCCATCAGTAATGCCCAATCTGATGTGTTTATGGGTCAGTATATGTACAGCTGGAATGAGCCTAATTATTCGTGGGATAATTTTTCGGAAACCGACGTGGCTTTAACACCCGCTAAAGGCTATGATGTATGGAATGTAGATCAGAATACAGTAACTTATGAAGGCACTTTAAATAATGGAACTATTAGCACATCAGCTTTAACCAGGAAATCAAATCCCGGAACCGGTGAAGATCCCGGGTTTAATCTGGTAGGTAATCCTTATCCTTCGGTATTAGATGTTAATAAATTGGTTTTTACAAATATTACCGCTACAGCTTATGTGTATCAACATTCAGGTAGTTATATTGTGTGGTCTCAGGGAACAGGAGGTGACGAAGAGGTTCATCATATTCAACCGGGACAAGGTTTTTTTGTAGAGGCTACCACCGATGGAGCTACCCTGACATTTACCAATGCTGCCCGTGAACATCATGATTTAGGTTCATTAGATAAAAAAAGTACAGAGGTGTCTACCAATTCCGAGGTCCTGATCATTGATTTACAAAAAGAGGGTAAAAGCGATAAAACCTATATAGGTTTCAGAGAGGGCGCCACAAAAAGTTTTGATAGTTATTACGATGCCTATAAGCTATTTGGTAATAAATCAAACAGCTATATCTTTTCTTATCTGGATAAAGACTTAAACGAAAAAATGGCGATTAATGCTTTTCCAACGCCGCAAGAAGATGAGGTAGTGCCTTTGGGTTTAAAAATCAAAGAAGAAGGCGATTACAGTTTGAATTTCAGTAATATGGATAGCTTCGAGGAGCAGCCGGTGTTTTTTGTGAAAGACCTGTTGCTTCATAAGGTATATGATTTGCAAGAAGATAGCGTGATATCCTTTTCTTATTATCAGGGTCAGCCCGAACACCGTTTCGATTTGTATTTTAAAGATATACAGGAGGAAGACGATTTAGATGATCACTTTGTGGTTTATGTGAATAATAATCGGATTTATTTATACTCTCTGGCAGAATTTGAGCCCAATACTTCGGTTGAGATTTATAATGTATTAGGCCAAAAAGTGTATGAGGATGTATTGGTGAATATTGAAGATGGTTTGGAAGTCAGATGGCCTTCGTCCTATTATATCATCCGTTTACAAGATGCGAACAACGCATACTCCGAGACATTCTTTATCCCTTAATAATATTATATCTTTTTGTAATTCTTGTATTCGCCTGGGCGCCAACCGGTTAATTTCTCTAAAGAATAAAGGAACTTATTTTTAAGGCCAAAGCTTTTTTTAGTGGGATCAAAATCAAAATCCCAGTTTTTGCGTTTAATTCTTTCCTGCATTACTTGCGGATGTGTGCCTTCAAAATCCTTTAAAGAATCAATGGTGCTATAGTCAAATGAGTCCTGTGGTTGGTTTTTCTCGATATGTTCATCATCGTGCCAGTGCTTTTGGAAGTTTTTTATCTTGGCACTTTGTTGTTCAGGAGGCTTCACCCAACCATAGTGATAAATATAAGCGTCAATTTCCTTTACTTTTAGTTTATTTCCGTTCATCCTAAAACCCTGGGCATCTCTATACGAAGAGATAGCTTTGTTATTTCTTATGATACGGATTTCTCTACGATACCATTGACGGCTATCTCCAATAAAGCTATAAGAACCATAAAAATGCAGATATTTAAACAATAAACCTTCTACATCTTTATGGTCTTTATAAGTTTCCATCGCTTTTTTAATAGTAGCGTGGTATTTCTCGTGTACAACCTCATCGCCCTGAATATAAAAACACCAGTCGCTATCTTTTGCTACAGCAGCAAAAGCTTTATTGGTTTCTACAGCTAAAACTTTTCCGCCTTTGCGTAAGCTTAAATCCCATTCGGTTTCAATAATTTTAATCTTGTCAGAGTTAATAGATTGAATTAATTCCAATGTTTTATCATCGGATTTCCCCACAGCCACAACCACCTCGTCACATAAAGGCAAGATGCTTTGTATGCTTTCAATGATAGGGTAATCGTAGAGTACTGCATTTCGGATAAAGGTAAAACCGCTTATTTTCATGAGTTAAGAGTTAGAAAGCCTGCCAGCAGACAGCTTAAAAATTAATAATACCTGTATAATTGGCAGGGGTGATTTTTTTCAATTCGGCTTTCACTTCATCACTAACATCCAGTCCCTCAACAAAAACAGCGATGCTTTCGGCATTTATTTTTTCATTGGTACGGGTTAAGTCTTTTAAAGCTTCGTAAGGATTTGGATAATTCTCACGGCGTAAGATTGTTTGAATAGCCTCGGCCACTACCGGCCAGTTATTATCTAAATCAGAGGCTAATTTATCTTCGTTAAGGATAAGTTTCCCCAAGCCTTTCTGTAATGATTTGATAGCAATGAGCATATGTCCTAAAGGCACGCCCAGATTACGGGTAACGGTTGAATCTGTCAGGTCTCTTTGCAAGCGCGAAACAGGTAGTTTAGCAGCCAAATGCTCCATGATGGCGTTGGCAATGCCAATATTACCTTCGGAGTTTTCGAAGTCTATGGGGTTTACTTTATGAGGCATCGCCGAAGAACCGACTTCACCTTTTTTAATCTTTTGTTTAAAATAATCCATTGAGATATAGGTCCAGATATCTCTATCCAAATCCATCATGATATTATTGATACGTTTGAGGTTGTCAAAGAAAGCAGCCATATAATCGTAATGCTCAATTTGAGTAGTGTTTTGCAAACGCTGTAAGCCCAATTTCTCCGATACAAACTGATTTCCAAAGTTCACCCAGTCGATATGGGGATAAGCCACATGATGAGCATTAAAGTTACCGGTGGCACCACCAAACTTAGCTGCATAAGGAATCTGGCTGAGCATTTCCATTTGGTTGGTTAGTCGCTCTACAAAAACAAAAATCTCTTTGCCCAGGCGGGTAGGAGAGGCGGTTTGTCCGTGAGTACGAGCCAGCATAGGGATGTTTTTCCAGGCTTGTGCTTTATTAAAAAGCTCCGTTTCCAAGTCTTTTAGTTCGGTTAATACTACATGTTCAAAACCTTCTTTTAAACTTAAAGGGGTGGCGGTATTATTAATATCCTGGCTGGTTAATCCAAAGTGAATAAATTCTTTATAGGCTTGTAATCCCAATGCATCAAAACGTCCTTTGATAAAATACTCTACCGCTTTTACATCGTGATTAGTAACGGTTTCAATATCTTTGATATTTTGAGCATCACTACTACTAAAGGAAATGTATATGTCTCTAAGTTTCGAAAAGAGCTTGCTGTCAAAATCCTCCAACTGTGGCAAAGGTATTTCGCATAAGGCGATAAAGTATTCAATTTCCACTTGAACACGGTATTTTATCAATCCTTCTTCGGAGAAATACCGGGCAAGTTTTTCGGTTTTATTACGGTATCTGCCATCAATTGGCGAAATGGCATTTAAAGCTGTTAGTTTCATATGATATTTTTTTGCAAAGATATATAGTTTCGAATGATAATTAACCTCAACACTTATAAAAGAAAGGTTTTAAGGGAAAAATTGTAATATTTCTTTTAGTGATTGCTTTTACTCTAATCCAATGGATGGTATCTCGCAATAAAACAGGCTGATTCAGGTTTATTCAATAGTGCTTGTTAGTAATTCAAAATTATCTTTTGTCAGGATTATAATTTATATGTACATTTATTCATCTTTTAAAAGCCAGGTATTTAGGTCCATTATTATTCTTTTGAGGGACTTAATGCTTTTATACCGAAAAAGAATTATGAAATAGAATGATAAGAAGAGTACTTATTGGGGTTGTGTTGTTCCTGTTTGTTAATCAGTTTGTTAACGCTCAGGAGATGTCTGGTTTGGTTCATTCGAATCATGCCGGGACTAATGTGCTTTTTTTTAATCCTGCTGGCATGCATCATCAAAAGGAATGGCTCTCGGTAAATATTTTTACGGCAGATGTATTCTTCTCAAACAATTATGCCTATATCCCCAAAGAGGATTTTTCTTTTTTTAATATGGATGTTCCTATGCATCAAACAGGATATGGGGTGTCGGAAAGGCCGTTTTATATTTATGATAAAGGGATTAATACCAGAGCCGATGTGCATCTGAAATTGCAAGGTCCATCGGTAATGTATATCTATAATCAACATGCCTTTGCCATCAGTAGTGGCGCGCGTTTCATGACTTCTTTTAAAAATTTGACCCCCGATTTGGGACGTTTGTTATATCATGGCTTTGATTATAATCCCCAGCACAACCATGATTATCAAGTTAATGATTTTAGGGGGACTGCTATCAGTTGGGGAGAAATGGCATTTTCGTATGCTTATCAAATCAATAATAAATCTTTTAGCAACCTAAGTCTTGGTATCAGCATCCGAAATCTATATAGTGTTGGGGGTGGCTATGTGTACACCAATAATACGGTATATAATCTTCATAATGATACGACTTTAGAGTTTAAGCCTTTAAATACCGAAGTGGGTTTTTCCATGCCTTTAGATTATAATACTAATGAGTTAATTCCTGAATTTAAGGCTTATGGAAAGGGCTGGGGTTTTGATGTTGGTGTGGAGTATAAGGCCTTGCTTAAGCGTCAGGGGAAATATGTGGATGAGTTAGCCTGCCGGCAGAAATATGTAGATTATAAATACAGATGGGGGATAAGTATTACCGATATAGGATATATCACACTTTCTAATAATGCGCAGTATCACCAATATGCAAATATCAATTATCTCTGGGAAAAGACCGATACTTCGCACTATGAGAATATCAACCAGATTATTCATAATATCAGTTATAGGTTTTATAACGATCCTCATGCCAGTTTAAAAGCTACGACCTTTAAGTTGTGGTTGCCCACCTCAATAAATGCCTCATTCGATTATAATTTCGAGAATAACTTTTATGCCAATGCTTCCATAGTGTTTAGTGCGCCATTAATGATGTCGAATTATATTAAAAAACCGGCTATTCTATCACTAACACCACGGTATGAAAGACGAAATTTTGAGGCCTCGCTGGCAGCCAGCCTCTACGAATGGAGGTATCCCAGACTGGGTTTGTC